>Ga0209187_1003055_pt1 | contig 14711 bp, 13 predicted proteins | sample BantaG_FD_187430 | JGI IMG/M metagenome (GOLD analysis project Ga0209187, IMG submission 187430) | Marine algal microbial communities from Bantry Bay, Ireland - BantryBay_4 metaG (SPAdes) (version 2) | ecosystem: Host-associated > Algae > Red algae > Unclassified | place: Bantry Bay, Ireland... | reverse complement strand
CTCAATGTTCCGAGGGACATGGATATAGTGATTCAAATAACCTTTACACCTGCCCAGCAAAGTAAGTTAAATAAATTCTAAAAAGTGAGCGCAACATCAAAGTTATGATGTTGCGCTTTTTTTTCTTCTTTGGTTTCTGCAGTTAAGTTTCCTTGAATGGCGTAACCTGCACTGAGTTTTTGTCCATGATAAGTAATTCCTGCCGAGTAGCGAGTTTGATTCCACGGACCATGTTTTCTGTAACCAGCGCTCAGACTCATTCTCTTGTTGTAAGTGTATTGAGCGGAGGCTGCCCACGAAAGAGAACTTTCCTGTTGAAAATTAAAGAGGCTGTCTTCTTTGAGTTCATTGTAGTGTTCTAGTTGAGCGCTCAACGCAAAGTGAGGGCCGGGTCTAAATTCTGAACTAAAAACATAACGCTTGGGCGAAGGGTTTTTAGAGTTTGAAAGAAAGTCTAATGCGCTCGCACCGAGGCTAATCTCTTGAGTGAGTTTATAAATAACACCAAAGTCGGCATTCCAATAGTTTTCTTTTTTGAAGCCTGAGTTCTTTTCAGGATTGATTTGTAAGTATTTTACCGTGAGGCCAAGGCCCATTTTATTTCCCAATTTTGAAAACATTGTCGTGCCATAGCTTTTTTCACTTCTATTATAAGTGCCAAGAGAAGTATCTTGACTCCAGTCAACCTCTTCAACTTTTCTTTGCTGATAAAACATGCCGCCGCCAAAAGCTGGATTTGTTGTGGCATCAATAATTTGAGCTTGAATGTTTGAAGTCGACTGAGAGTAATTTAAAGCAACACTATATTTATTAAAAAAAGCATTCGTAGCGGGATTCCAAAAATAAGAAGAATGAGAGTTTGTGGTGGCTCCAACGGCTCCAGAGCGAGCGGTGGAGGAGGCTCTTTGCTGAAAGCTGGGGTCAGCGGCGCTAATACTTGTAGAGGCTACTGAAGAGACAGTAAAAGAACAGAGGGCAATGCTTAAAAAACTTTGTTTAATTTTTATAGTTCTCATCTGTTTAAATAGTAGACGCTTTTTTGATGAATAGCCAAATTGCACTATGACACGACTCTTTAAATCAAAAAAACGCAGTAAATTCACCCTTCAATCTTAACACAATGTGGAGCTGAACTTGCAGCATATAAAGGTGAAAGAAAGATTTATTATGAAAAATATCAGCGTAAAGAAAATGATTTTTAGTTTTTTAGTGTTCTCTCTGAGTAGTGGCGCTTTTGCGGGAAATGGTGGCTTGGGAAATATTCCTCCAGCAGCTCCAATCTATAACGATGGAAGCATCCATCGAGCTCTTCCCGTCAATCCCTATCAGGGAACTCCGTCATATCGTGAGCCGGCATATCATTCTCAGCCTTATTCAGGGCCTAGAGTGCCCTCTCATTATTCTCAACCGCAAAATTATTATCAAAGAAGTTGTCAGCCATACGCGAATTCAGCTTCATGTTCCCCGCAATCAAATTCTGGACTACGCATTGGATTTGGAGTGAATTTAGGCTTTGGTAGCGGAAATAGCGGGGGCTCTTATTCTCCTGGAATCTTTGGCGGACAAAACATGGGAAGATTTGGCGGCCTTTGTTCCGGTGGAATGGGGTCTGTTTATGGTGGCGGCCAGTGTGGAGTTCCTGGTAGAGGAGCTTATGGACAAAGACAGCGAGGTGGCTTGAGTTTTAACCTGCCCTCTCTTGGTGGTTATGGAATAGGAATTGGCGCTCGAAACAATAGTTACGGGTCTTTGTGTTCAAGCAGGGGGCTTTGTGGTGGAACGACAATCAGTCCTTTTGGCAGAAATGCTTGGGAAATAGACAGTTATACACCTCATCCAGAAGGCTTTAACGTGAGTGTTTATCCGTTTAAAGAAAATCGTTGTCATAACTGTAATACTCGACCTCGGGCAATTAGGGTTCCAACTTTCAGGAGTTATGCTGGTGATAGACCATACGAGTCTCAAATCAGAAACTCAATTCAACACTCAAACTAAAAAAAAACGAAGGCTTGAAATAGAAAGCTTTCGTTTTGATCTCTGTGTTCTTTTCCGATAACTTCGTTTTCTAAGATGAAAAAAATTAGAAAAGCCGTGATTCCGATTGCTGGTATGGGAACTCGTTTCATGCCGGTGACGAAAGCCTTAGCTAAAGAGCTTCTTCCTATTATAGATAAACCAATCATTCATTATATTGTTCAAGAGGCGGTTGACGCTGGCATTGAAACGATTGTCTTTGTTACAGCTCGTTCGAAAGTAAACGTAGAAGATTATTTTGATCAAAATGATTATTCTCGTTACAGACTGATTGAAAAAAAGAAAGAAAAATTGATTGAGAGCGTTTTAGAGCTCAGTAAAAAAGTGGATTTTGTTTCAATTCGACAATATGAGGCGAAAGGTCTTGGTCATGCTGTTCTGACAGCTGAAGCAGCCGTCGGTTCAGACCCTTTTGCGGTGCTTTTGGGTGACGATGTTATTGATAGCGGCACATCTTCAAGTGCCATTGGGCAATGCATTGAGTGTTTTGAGAAAAATAATTTTCATTCTAGTGTCGGTGTTTTAGAGGTTCCCAAGGATGAAACCGACAAGTATGGAATTGTGGCTCTAAAAAATGAAAACGAAATTACTTCTTTTGTAGAAAAACCAAAACCAGAAGAAGCTCCCTCGAATTGGGCTTTACCGGGACGCTATGTCTTTGATGCAAAAATATTTGAATATATTAAAAATACCGCCCCTGGAAAAGGAAACGAAATTCAGCTCACTGATGCTATGAGCCTCATGCTTCAAGATCATCCGTATTTTGCGGCAAAGATCAGTGGTGAGCGCTTTGATACTGGAGATAAACTTGGATACCTGAAGGCAAACATTCGCTTTGCACTTGAAAAAAGTGACTACGCAGAAGAACTGAAGAATTGGCTGGCTTCTAAATATTTCTAAGAGCTTCGTGAAAATGAATTACGCTGAAATTGCTTTGCCAATTTCTATTTATCCATATTTAGAAACTTTTATCTATAGAGTTCCCGATGAGATGAGGGAATCTCTTCAAGAAGGTTCTTTAGTTTCTGTAAAATTAAGAGGTAAAATAAATTGGGGAGTTCTTTTTTCTTTTACCAATGACATTTCCTTTGATCCTAAAAAAGCAAAAAATATTGAAGGGACCCTTTTAAGTGGAGCCTTGTTGTGGCCGTGGCAATTAGATTTTATAAAATACATTAGTCAACATTATTTTTTTCCCATGGGGCTTGTGTTGGAGAACTTTGTTCCAGCTTCTGTCAGAAAAGCCAGTGAAAACATTTTATTAAAAGAAAAAGAAAAAACCCCAGAGTCCTTGAGCTGCCGGGACTCGTTGTTTGAACTCAACGAAGAACAGAAAAAAGCAATTCAAGGGATCGGTGAATCAGAAAATAAGGAACATTTGCTGTGGGGAATCACTGGCTCGGGGAAAACAGAAGTTTATTTAGAGTTGGTTCGCCGTGTTCTTGAAAAAAATGGTGTCGCGCTCATTTTAGTTCCTGAAATTGCTTTAACACCACAACTTTTTGAGCGCTTTGAGGAGCGATTTCCTGGACAAGTTGCTTTGTTTCACTCAGCCCAAAAAAAGAAAAAGCAAAGAGAAGATTGGTTTCACATTCGTTACGGAAGGAAAAAAATAATTTTAGGAGCACGAAGCGCTCTTTTTGCTCCTTATGAAAAAATAGATTTAATTATTCTTGATGAGGAGCATGAGTCTTCTTTTAAGCAAGAAGAAAGACTGCCTTATCACGCACTCACATTGGCTCGTGAAATTTCACGTGTGCACAAGGCACAACTTCTTTGTGGGTCTGCAACACCATCTTTTTCTATTCTTGCTGAAGTTGAAACAGGGCGAGTTGAAATGCATCAGCTAAAAAACAGGGCCCATAAAAATGCTTTGTTGCCAGATTTAAAAATTGTTAATTTAAAAAAAATTAATGGCGAAAAGTCATTTGAAATTAATCAGCCAGAAATCCAAAGGGGACATAGCGTCGAGACACAGTCATCTTTTGAAACAAAAAAAGGGTCTTTTTTCAGCGATGAACTCATGGACGAGTTGCGATTACTTAAAAAAGAAAACTCTCAAGGAATGCTCTTCTTAAATAGAAGGGGGACAAGTAAAAGAATCATTTGTTCTCAATGCTCCAGTGCTCCGAACTGTCCAAATTGTTCGGTAACACTCACTCCCCATAGAAATTCCTTTTTATGTCATTATTGCGATTATAAAATAAAAAGCTATGAGCAATGTTCTGAGTGTGGTGAAAAAGAGTTTATTGATGTTGGTATTGGAACTCAAGGAGTTGTTGATGAAATTAGTTTGCACCTGCCTGAGTTGAAAATTCTTCGCCTGGACCGAGACAGTGTTTCTAAAAAAGAAGATTTAGAGAAGATTCTCAAGTCGTTTGCTCAACATGAAGCCGATCTTCTTGTGGGAACGCAAATGGTTGCCAAGGGTCATGATTTTCCAAATTTAAGTTTTGTTGGCGTCATGCTAGCCGATTCTTCTTTGTTGGTGCAAGATTTTCAGGCAGATGAAAAAACTTATCAATTACTCGCCCAGGTAGCGGGGAGAGCTGGACGTGCGGATAAAAGAGGAAGAGTCTTGTTGCAGAGTTTTTTTCCTGAGCATGAGGTTTTTCAGCATTTGCAATCCAAAGAATTTATGAAAAGTTACTATTCTTTTTTTAAAGCTGAAAACGAAAGACGAAAGTTTTTAAAGTTTCCTCCACACGGGAAGCTTTCTTCTTTTCAACTCAGCAGTCTCGATGAGCGCGCTGTTCAACAAGTTGCTCAACTCCTCATTGGAGTGATCGACCGCGCAGCTCCGGAGGGAGTGAGTGGCGTTGGCCCTCATGCCTGTCCTATTTACAAAGTTCGAAACAGATACCGCTATCAAATTCTTTTGAGTTACCAAGATTCAAATGAAAATATAGAAGTATTTTTAACGTGGCTTTTTAAAGAATGGCATGAAAAAAAACTCGAAAGCACCTATAAAACAAGGCTGTATTTTGAACGAGAGCTTTAAGTGATGAGAGGTTTTGGATTAAATTTTCTTTTTAGAATATGTTTTTTCACCATAAAAGTTAATTTCTAAACTTGAATTGTCAGTATTGATGACGGCAATATTCGTTAATTTTTGATTGCCTTGAAGCCAAACGCTTTTATAGAGGCTTTTGAGATCTTTGCTTTTAGGAGTCAATTTGATTTTCCAAATGTTTTGAGATTTTGTGAGTTGCACGGTGTAGTTTTTTTCAATTTCAAGGTGTTGACCAGAGATAACTGCTGAGAGGAGGGCGTAAACTTTTTGAAAATAAAGAGCGTTTTTAAGGTTTGTAGTGTTTGAGTTTGCACTTGTGTTTGGAAGAATAAGCTCGCCATCTCTAATCTTTAAAGTCTCAACCCTTGGACTTTCTTGTGAATAAACAAGGTCGCTTTTACTAAGAATTCTTAAGCTTCCTTTGCTTTTTAAACTGTTCTCAAAGCCAATCAAAGTTCTTTCTTGGTTGAAGTTAATTTTTGTATATTCTCTTTCGTTTTGAAAATAGTGTTGAGTTTTTTCTTGAAGCAATTCGGAGTAATTGCTGAAAGAATGAGTTGTAAAAAAAAGTCCAATGCAGAGAAGGCTAATTTTCTTAATCATAAGCAAAGTATAGGTCAAAGTTTTGATCACAGAACATTTTTTTTTAAATATTTACCAAAGATTCATCATAAAAAATGTTTTTTTTGTAAAGAAAGGGTTTCTCTTCAATGAAGAGAGGTGAATTTCTTTAAAAACAAAGCTTAAAGCTATTGATTATATTGAGAAACAGGACGAAAAGTTCCTGTGAGCTCTGAAGAAGAACGAATGATTCGGGTGAGGATGCCCTCGGGAAAAATATACGGTCCCTATACTCGTTCAGAAATTAAGACCTATATTTCAAAAAGTAGGCTTCGTGGTGAAGAAGAAATTTTTATTTCAGGAGAGCTTGCTTGGAGACCTTTAAGCTCAGAGCCAGGTTTTTTTGATGCCATACAAGAAGCTCAGTTTCATCAAGGTGGAGAGAGAACACATTTTTCGCCACAGAAAGTTAAAAAAGTAGAAAAAGACTCTTTTGGTGGAACTGAAAAAAAAGATTTGAAGACGAAACGAATTGATTTGAATGAAAGTGAAACAGCCGTCGTTTCTCTGCCTCGAGATGAAAAAAGTGAGAACAAGCTTCTCGTGGTAAGCAGCTTAGAGAAGATCTCTCAAGAAAAAAAAGATGTTGCCTTATTGGACCCTTCTTCTGAAAAAAAAGAAATTGTAAGAAATGAAAAAAAGAAGTTCAAACTCTTTTTTCCTTTCCTGGCTTTCACTTGTCTTTGTTTTTCTTTGTATTTTTTTAATAAACCTGGCCTTCAAAAAGCAAACAATAGTGAGTCTAGAGGGTTTCCTGTTTCGAAGCTGAGCGAAGATCATCGATACTTTAATCCCCTGAGAAAAGACGTTAATAATTTATATCAAATTATGAAGAGTCAAAAAAAGCTTTCCAAAATGAATATTTTAAATTCATCAGAATGGAATCCACCGCCAAATTTTTCTTTAAATTATTTTATTAAAAAAATTGATTCCTTAAATTCTCAAAAAGAACACAGCGATCTTCGCTATTGGAAGGAATTTGCATGGAGTTATTTGTGGGCAAGTGGAATTATTTCTGGCCATGAAAAAAACCTTTCTCAGGAATTTAAAAAAATCTCTACAATGATTTTAGAAGAAATTAAAGTGCAGGACGGATTTTCTGAGTCTGATGAAGTCTTGTTTCGAGCAGCGCAGCTGTTTTTGGATGGGAGCCTCAGTCGGGCATTGGTAGAGTTTTCAGCTTTAAAAAGCGATTTTGCTCTGTGGATGCAAGACGAAATTAAATGGCTTCTTTTTTGGGGAGAAGGTGAAAAATCAAAAGTTCCTGAACTTGTGAAGAGAAATTATTCATCTGATTATTTCAAAAAAACTAGTGATTTAAGGTATTTTGTTTTTAAAGAAAGAGAAAATATTATTTTTGGGACTAAAAATTTATTAAATGTTGATTCTAGCGATTATCATTCCTGGTTTGCTTTGGCACAATATTTTTGGAGAATGAATAAAAACAAAAGCTCCTTGTCGCGAAGGTATTTCCTCACGGGATTGAGTGCTATTTCTAGCTTTCCTCTTCCAGTTCAGCTTGTTTACGTTCAACAGTGGAAAGAGTTTGAGTCATTGTTTGGAAGAGAATTAACAGCTGAAAAGCTCACACAAAATTTGCAGTTTTTGAAGAAGGTGATGTTGGGAGAAGTTTTTGACGCCTCAGATTGGAATCCAGTTGATCGTCTCGAGTTAGGTTTTGAGTTTTCAGGATTGATTAAGAAGATTCAATTAAAAATTGAGTCGAGCGATATGAACGTGATTGACCTTTCTGCTTTGGAAACGCTTGGAACAGCCCAGGGAAGCAGTTTGAAGGATTTAGAGAGCGTTTTGCTTTATAATATTTTCAATCAAAAATGGAAAAAAGTAGAAGAGTTGAGCTATGAGTCTCTTCAAGAGAGTGGAAGTGATTCGGGCTTTGCGCATGGCGTTAGATCCTGGCTTTTTGCAGAGATGCACCTTTTTGGAAAAAGCTTTGAAGAGTTAGAATCTATGAACTCATCTTCAGACAACGCTGAAAAATTAAAATTTTCAGGAATTGTTCATGTTGTTGCTAAAGATTTTGAAAAAGGTAGAGCAGACCTTGAGAGTTATATTTCTAACAAATCCAATGATGCTCTTGCCTATTACTTTTTAGCAAAAAGTTATTATGATGAAAAAGAATATGTTTCTTGTGTTGAAAAAGCTTCTGGTGCGAAGAGATTAGCTCAAGGAGTTATTAAGTTTCAGAGCACTCTTTTGTTTTATCGTTGTCGAATTTTGGGTGGAATTGGCGTTCAAAAAGCTTTGACCGAGTTAGATCAGTGGAGAACTGAGGTCAGAGAAAATGTGGCAGCAACCGTCGAATACGTTCATGCTCTCATTGTTTTAGAGGAAAATGCTGCTGCGGAAATTGCCATACAGAAAGCTTTTGTAGAACATAAAAATTCTTATCAGTTAAATCTCTTGATGGGAGACTTGCTCAGCAAAAAGTCAAAAAAAGATCAAGCCATGCTCCTTTATAATCGAGCAAGAAAACTAGATCCTAAAAATTTAGGAGCCATCGTCAGAATTGGAAATCTTCTTTTTGAGGAAGAACGTTACGATGAAGCCGCGCAAAAATACCGACACGCAGCTCGTTTGGACCCAAGCTATCCTGGAATTTTTTCCTATGTCGCGAAAGCTTTAGAGAAGGGCTCCAATAAAAGTGAAGCCATTGAATACTATAAAAAAGAGCTGAAGCAGAGGCCTTTAGTTGTGGCACCTTTTTTGGGCGCTGCTCGTATTGCACTTGAGCAAAGCATGCCTGGGGTCGTTCCAGAGCTTTTCAGAGAGTTTGGAAAAAGTTTTGAAAACAATCCTCGGGTCATTTTACGACTCGCTCAAAGTTATGCGGGAACTGGTCGCTGCAAAGAGGCTCAAAAATATGCCTTATTGCTTTCTAGTCGGCTCATGCCACAGGAGCCAGAAAGTTATCGAATTTTGGGAAATTGTTATTATAAAGACAATCACTTTAAACTCGCACAAAGTAATTATCTCAAATACATTCAACTCTCTCCAAATGCTCCATACGCTCAACAAATTAGAAAAAAATTGAGAAATCCTGTTTTTGGACAGTCCAGAACTCCGTGAAGGAGTATTTCACTATAGGCATCAACTTAAGTTTTTGATAGGCTCTATCATTATGCTTGATTGGCGAAAAGTTGTTGAAGATTTAACTGTTTTTGAAAAAAAATTAATAGAAAGAGGCACCCGAGAAGAAGTGGCTCAAGAAATTTGTAGTTCTTTGGGGAAAGAAGCGCAAAAAAGATCTGCCTTGTTGGGGGAGCTCAACGAATTGCAATCACAGAGAAATCTTATTTCTAAAAGTGTTGGTGAATTGATGAAGTCTGGACAAAAAGATGAGGCGATGCAGGCAAAAGAAAAAAGTAAGGCTATTGGTGAGAAACTTTCTATTTTAGAAAAAAATCTTGAAGAAGTTGAAAAGGTCTTTCAGTCTAGTCTCGCACAATGCCCAAACCTTGCCCATGAGTCTGTGCCAGTTGGAAAAGGCGAAGATGAAAATGTCGAAATAAAACAATGGGGAGAAATTCCAAATTTTCAATTTGAGCCGTTAAGTCATGAAGAACTTGCTGTTGGAGGGAAGAATGCTTTTGATTTTGAACGTGCTGCTAAAATTAGCGGAGCGCGCTTTGTTTTTTTAAAAGGGGCTCTTGCTCAACTTGAAAGAGCGCTCATTAATTTTATGATGGATGAACAGAGACAACGTGGATATGCGGAGTTGATTCCTCCCTATATTGTGAATGGTGCCACCATGTATGGAATGGGGCAGCTTCCAAAATTTAAGGAAGATCTTTTTAAAGTTGAAGGCCGTGAACAGTATTTAATTCCAACCTCAGAAGTGCCTGGCACCAGTCTTTATTCGAATGAAATTTTGCAAGAAGAAAATTTACCTCAAAACTTTGTTTGCTTTTCACCGTGTTTTAGAAGCGAGGCGGGTTCTTATGGAAAAGATACAAAGGGCTATGTTCGTCAGCATCAATTTCACAAGGTTGAGTTGATTAAATTTTGTGAACCTGAAAAAAGTTTTGAAGAACTTGAGTCCATGCTTTCAGATGCGGAAAACATTTTACAAAAGTTAAAAATTCCTTATCGAGTGCTTTTGCTGTGCACTGGAGATATGGGCAACAACGCTCAGAAAACTTATGACCTTGAACTCTGGCTTCCTGGAGCTCAAATTGATGGCAATAAAAGAGGCGCCTTCCGAGAGGTTTCTTCGGTTTCTAATTGCACTGATTATCAGGCGAGACGTTCGTCTATTCGCTATAAGTCTAAAAACTTTAAAGGCACGAGGTTTCTTCATACTTTGAATGGTTCAGGTTTGGCGGTTGGAAGATGTTTGATTGGTGTGCTTGAAAATTATCAGCAAGAAGACGGGTCGGTATTCGTTCCTGAGGTCTTGAAGCCTTATATGGGTGGCCTTGAAAAAATAGATCTCAAGAAACAATGAGATTAAAATTTTCAAGAGAGCGTGATTGGACGCCTTACATGAAAAGAGCACTGGAACTTGCCAAAGAAGCTCAAAAGCTAGGCGATGTCCCAATTGGTGCTGTCGTCGTGAGTGAGTTTGGGGAGATACTCGCTGAAGCCCATAATAGACGAGAGCTCGATAGAGATCCAACAGCGCATGCTGAAGTTTTAGCGCTACGAGAAGCTTCTCAGAAAGTTGAAAATTGGAGACTCCTCGGAGCTACTTTGATTGTGACGCTTGAGCCGTGTGTGATGTGTTCTGGGGCGCTTTCGCTGTCGCGAGTTGATAGAGTCGTTTATGGTGCTAGTGACTTAAAAGCCGGGGGCATGGGCTCAGCTTTTTCATTGCACAAAGAAAAAGCATTGAATCATGAAATGATCGTTCATCGAGGTATTCTAGAAGAAGAGTGTCGCGAAATTCTCGTGAATTTTTTTAAATCAAAAAGAAAAAATTAATTTTTTTGAATAGCAAGAGTCACATTTTCACCATTGCGAAGTATTTTGATGTTGATTTTGTTTCCTTTACTTAAATTGATAATTTCTTGAATGTTTTTGGAGTTAATTTTTTCGTTATTCACCTCAAGGAGAATGTCTCCCGGAAGAATGCCGAATTTCTCTAAGACAGAGCTTTCTTTTAGCGTATTGGTGACGGTGTTTTGAGGCGTTTGTTGAACACAAGACAGGCAGAACGTGAAAAATATCATATTAAAAAGTCTCATAAGCTTATATTAACAAAATCTTTTTTAAGAAAGTGTTATATATTTGTTTTTTCGTATTTTAATTTCAATGAAAGCCTTATAATGACTCTATGAAAGTCGCTATTGTTGGAGCTACAGGTTTTGTGGGTCGTTTTTTAATTCATGAGCTGCTGCAGTCAACAGATTTTGACGTCATTGCGCTTTCAAGGCGAAAGCTCACATCAAAAGAAGAAAGAATAGAATGTCGTCAAGCAGACATTTATTCGTTATTGCAGGTTGAAAAAGCAATCTTTGATTGTGATGTCGCTGTTTATTTGGTTCACTCTATGGCGCCAGCGGCGCGTTTGGCACAAGGTGGATTCCAAGATTTTGATTATATTTTGGCCGATAACTTTATTCGGGCTGCTCAAAGCTGTGCTTTAAAAAAAATTATATATGTTGGAGGCATTATTCCGAAAAAAGGAAAGCTTTCTCCACATTTGAAAAGTCGACTTGAAGTAGAAAAGATATTTACAAGTTCAAAAATTTCAACTTTAAATTTACGTTGTGCTTTGGTGATTGGTCCTCAGGGCTCATCTTTTGATATATTGATAAAACTGATTAAACGATTGCCTATCATGCTTTTACCGAAATGGATGGCAACCAAAATGCAACCAATCAGCGTTTACGATTTAGTAAAGATTTTGAGAATATCTATAGAAAAACCTGATTTCGAGGGAACTTATAATGCTCACGGCAAAGATGTTTTGAGTTATCGGCAACTCGTTTTATCGGTAGCAAAAAAATTGAAAAAGAAAATCTTTGTGATTAATTTCCCTTTCAACTTCTTTGTGTTGAGTAAGTTTTGGGTCAGAAGTATTTCTGGAAAGTCAAAGGAATTAGTTTATCCACTTATTGAGAGTGTTATTCACGATATGACTGGAAAATCTCAAAGTAAAAAGATTCCTGAAAGTATTTACTCAGAATATCGGTGTTATGAGGCACTGGTGCAAGAGTCTCTCATGGGTCAGTTGCCGAGTGACTTTTGGAAAAAAGCTCATGAAACTTCTTTAAAGGAAGAATTTTTAGTGAAATCTGTTCAAAGACTGTGTTTACCCTTCGGCTGGAGCGCCGATAAATTGAGTCGATTTTATTTAAAATGGCTTTCTCGGTGGGGAGGGGCGCTGATTGATGTTCACACAAATGGAAATAAAGCATATTTTAAAATTTTGTTTGTGAAGAAGCCTCTTTTGATACTCGAATTGAGTTTAAGTCGATCTCAAAGAGGAAGGCCATTGTTTTACATTCTTGGAGGCGTTTTAGACGCTGATGTTACAGAGGGGCGTTTAGAGTTTAGAGAGAGTTACCATAAACTATTTGTGATCGCCGCAATTCATAACTTTAAACCCTCTCTTCCTTGGTGGCTCTATAGAGTCACTCAGGCTCCAATTCACAAATATGTCATGAAAAGATTTAACAAAGACTTAAAAAAAATAGATGCTTTAAGAAAAAAAAGACTTCAGGCTAAAGAGTCTCGATTGATTTAAAACCTGCTTTGTAAAAAGAAAACCTTTTCTTTTCTTTTGACCTCTTCGGATATTTCTTGATGGCCATCTTCAATTAGTAAAGTGTCCGCGCCAATCGAAATAGCAACTTCATAGTCATGATTCATGTCACCGATCATGATCGATTTTTCGGGGTTGAATTTAAAATCGTTAAGAAGCTCTTGAATACGATAAACTTTCGATTCGGCTTTATTGTTTGGGAGCCCGTAAACGGCGTGAAAGTATTCATTAATTTTAAAGTTATTCTCAACAAGATCTCGAACGTGTTTCTCTGGCGCTGCTGTAAGAATGTATTGGTTTTTTCCACTTTCTTTTATTTTGTGAAGAAGTTCTCGGGCGCCTAAAAAAAGGTCACAGTTTTTCATGAATTTTTCATAAAAATGAAGCCATTCCATGGAGACTTCCTCGTAAGGTGTTTTTTTAAAATCAAACCCAAGCTCTTCGTAATAATCTTGAATAGGAAGTCGAAACTTCTTTTTTCTTTCTTCAGGGCTTAAGAGGGGAACTTTGTATTTTTTAAGGACTTCTTCTTCGGCTTGGGCAGCAGCTAGGGAATCATTGAAAAGCGTTCCGTTCCAATCCCAAACAACATTTTCATAGTCTTTGATCACTTCCCAAATAGAATTCATGGGAGGACTCTAACATGAGGGAGAGCTTAATTAAAGTTATAGTTGATGGCTTTTCTGCCCGCTTCAAGGTCTGGAACCGTGATTCTGGCCTTATTGACACTACCACCGTTAAAATCAAAGTATTCAGCAATAACGACATCTCCAGCGTTAGCAGTGCACGTTCCGTCTGGGTTTCCGTCAAGGCAGCCTTGCCATTTAAAGATGAGATCTTTTTCAGCTAAAGAATTATCAAAACTAATGAGCACTTCAAACTCATCTGAATCAACACCAGAAATCATAAACACTGCCGCGTAACAAAAAGGAGCAGTCGCCTTACAGGAAAATAAAACATTTTCGTGAGTAAAGTGATCATTCATAGGTGTTTCTTCGGTAGGCGTAAAGCCTGGGTTTGTAATGCTCTCTCCAGCAACTGTGTTTTGAACAGGGCTTTGTATGAGGTCACAATTTACCAAAAAAAGACAAACAATAAAACAAGAGAAACTATTCAGCAAAAAAGCTTTCATAATTCTATTATAGTTGAAAGTGCTGAACGAATCTTCTGAGTCTTCGTCGAGTCTTTATGCTCACTGTTAATTTTTAGTAAAGACTGAGTCGAAGTGACTAAATGTTGATCAAGGAAAAGCCTCTCTCCCAAATAAGTTGAATTTTTTAGTAAATTAGCGGTTTTAGAGAAATCCTTGAAAAGTTCATTCTAATATATAAAAAAAAGAGGAGGTAGGATTAAGTTTTGAGCAATAATTGCCGAATTAGCTAAATGAGACTTTTCTTACTCTTGATTGTTTCTACAACTTCTTTTTTGTGTTTTACGGGTCAGGGTTCACATACCTCTAAAGAAAGTTCTTCAACTATAGAACAAGCTTTAAAAAAAGAAGACGTTACTGCGTATCAGCGTGTTTTCACTTTTCCTAGATTAATTACTTCTGAAATAAATTCTCTAGAGAGCCTTTTAGCTGATGTTAGAAAAAAAGCAACGACAACGCCTAAAATGATACTTGTTGCAATTAAAACACATGCTTGTGACAGCTGTGGACAGGATTGTCTTAAATTAACAAGAGATCTTGGGGATGAGGCGAATGCCTTTCTTTCGAAAAATTTTATTGTTTACCACACAACAGCTTTTCGTTGTAATCTCGAAAATCTAAAAAGAACTGAAACTTCAGATTTCATTGGTGGTGACTTACTTACGATATACACTAACAATTTAGAAAATAAAGAACTTTTACCTGGATTTTTAGTAGTAAATTTAGAAAGTGGTTCTGTGATGGGAGCGGTAACTAGAGAAAGTGTTGGCTATTCTGATACTGATAGTGCATTGGATCGAATTTTAAAGTTAGAAAAGTCTCTGAGGAGCATAGAGAGTGTTGATATTATATCTGGAAAAACTTCACCTTATTCTCGTAAAAATAGTTTAGATCCTAGCATCGAAACTGTAGAACTATTTATGAGAGCTCAAACTAGTTGTCCAAATTGTAGATATGACGGGCTTACAAATAGAGATATTAGTAAAATAATATCAGGGGAATAATCTAAAAAAGTGAGATTGAGACGGAGTGAGACGGGGTTTAACCCACTGCTGTCCGGTTTAAAAACAAATAAAAACGGTAGGTTAAAAATTCAACCTGAGTTGCAAGGGCGGAGGGTGTCTTTTTGTGTCCGGCAATTTCCCTAAAAGGGTCTTTAAAGG
>Ga0209187_1003053_pt1 | contig 14712 bp, 16 predicted proteins | sample BantaG_FD_187430 | JGI IMG/M metagenome (GOLD analysis project Ga0209187, IMG submission 187430) | Marine algal microbial communities from Bantry Bay, Ireland - BantryBay_4 metaG (SPAdes) (version 2) | ecosystem: Host-associated > Algae > Red algae > Unclassified | place: Bantry Bay, Ireland... | reverse complement strand
TTGACACTAACAATCTCGGATACCATCGGCTTACGTAGCGGGATTGTATAATCAAAGCAATGCCGCGTTAGTTCAAACGTAGCATTTATCAATTGACGACGGGTATGATGTTGGAAACGGGAAACGACTAGCTCAATGATGTTTTGTGTTAGTGCTTCATCACTCTCATCAAGTACACACCATTCTTGTACATCCGTAAGTTGTATTGGTTGTTCGTTACTTTCGTCAATCAATTCGTAGTGCATCTGATTACTTCGCTGTTTTAGATTTTGTCTTACGCTTGGTTGTCTTTGGTTTTGGTTCTGACTCGGTTGGTTCTGACTCGGTTGGCTTTGGCTTATCCATTTTCAAAACCATTACATGTCTCGATAGTTCCAATGAATCGGCAACGGGTACAGATACTTCCACGACATCATCAACTTCAAACGATTTACCTTTGAAGTGTTTGTTATTTGGGCTTGTTTGTAATGCTTTAATGAATTTTACTTGAGGCATAAAGTTCTCCGTCTGCTTGTATTTAGGTCTTTGTTTTGATGAACCAAAAAAAGGGGCCGAAGCCCCTTTGATTTTTATTTAAACTATAAAATAGCTTATGCTAAGGTATGCGCTGCCATATTTTGGCCAGTACGTACCGCTGCGGAAAGTCTTTTGCGGGTGTACATCTTGCGAAAACCGGGCTGTGTAATTTCGTCGTTTATCACGGCGATGCCCATCCTATCGTATACAAAATAATCACTCAGCGTTCCATATACTGCAACCGTGTTACCAGTGGCTGCAATAGGCATTGCAAAAGATTCAACGATTGGACGACCAAATACAGAAGGTACGACACCATTACCATCAAGTTGTTGACCGTAGCTGACCAGATATTCACCTGATGTAGTCTTAAGCTTGCGAATAGCTGCAAGGGTTTGACCGTTCATGAGATAAGAACCTGTACCACGCGCGACTGGCTTCAATGCAAATTGCAAATCAATCAGTTCGTCACCAGTGATTTCGGTAGCACTAGAACCAGTAAGATTCTGAATACCTTGAAAACCAGTAGCGCCGACGAAAGTTAACAGACCTTCAGGCGTTTTAGCACCTGTACCGTTAATGAATTTGTCTTCTTCGTTCTCGGCAAAAGATGTTCCCACTGTGCGAGTGAACCATGCGCCTAAATCGAACATGGAGTCCTCGATGCTCTCCAGTGTGGCTACTGGATATGCATACAGCTCGTTCGCTGTCAGTTCGAAAAGTGAATACTCAGGGCTTTCGCTAGCCACGCGCACATCTTTCTCGCCTGCCCATTTACTTTCTGCACCAGATGTCTGTACAGGCTCTGAATAACCTTTCTGGCTACCAGATACTACTGTTGCAACGCCACGCATAGGCGTAAGTTCATTCACTAGTTCTACGATAGAACGCTGCAAGTCGATGGGTACGATGGCTCCACCAGCCGCTGGTGTATCGGTAGCGTGAATGGCTGCTTTATACTCGGGTAGGTTACCCGTTAATACGTATTGGCGAAAAGCGTCGGCATGTGCTTTAGTTTCGACATCCGCATCAATTTTTTCATTGATTTGATCAGATGCTTGGCTTCGAGCGGCTGCTGTTTTAAGTTCGGTAACTTCATCGGTAAGATCGCTGATAGCTCGATTAAGATTATCAGTTGTCTCGATATTACCCTTATCGTTTTGTGCTTTGAATTCTTCAAATACTTTTGCGATTTCGGTTTTGACATCGAGAACTTCTTTAGATTCTTGTTTTGATTCTGTGTTTTCGTTTTCCACAATATAACTCCATTGTTTAGGTGATTTGAAACCTATTAAAGAGTCGTCTTGTGAAGTGCTTGCGCGGGTTCAGATCCGAGTTTTAATGATGTTTCGGTGTATTCAGTTTATTTATGATTCGTTTGGTTTTGATGCTTTAACTTCAACGATGCGTGATAAGACATTTGACGGCAAATTGACTACCGATATCTCCCTAAGCAACAGTTCTCTAAGTACTCGGACACCTGTATTTTGATCGCGTTGGCCTTGAATGGTCACATAGCCGATTGATAGCCCTGTAATTTGGGCATTGCGCATCATGGTATACACTTGTTGCGCTTTAGGATTCGATAGATCAAGCTTGCCACGAACGAATAATCCGTAATCATCCTCATGCAATTCAGTGTATACGCCGATCTGGTCAGAACTATCATGGTTAAAATAGACGGGTATCTGTCGATCTGATTGGGACAATGATGCAAGTGTGCGCTTAAATGCGCCTTGAGAGAGAATATCGTTATGTGAATCAAGATTCGAAAACACTGCACCATAACCAACAAATTCACCAGTTTCGGTAAGGCTATCGAATTCTATATCAAGCGCTTTAAACTCGAAGTCTCTGTTCTTTTTGTCTGAATTAAAGTATTTTGACTCTTGCACATTATTTAAAAACTGTTCAATATCTTCTTGGAGTTGGATTTCATCACTAAGCTGTTCTTCTATGATATTTTTTGTTGTTTGTTTTGATAGTTTTAGCTCTTGCACTGGTGTTTGAGTATCATCCTTTATGAATCGAACGATATTTGTAGTTGTATTGGTTTCTTGTTTTGCTTCTGGCTCTGACTCTTCTATGACAGGCTCATCTTCGATAGTTTCTTGCTCTAACTCTGGGTCTGGTTCTGATGTTTGTTCTTCTTCTTCTTCGTCTTCCAGTACAGGCTCATCTTCAATGTTAGTATATCCAAGTTGTTGCCGAATCTCTGCGGTTGTCAGAACGCCTTTTAGTTTGATTAAAGCTTTAACCTTTTCCTGTCTACGGATTTCGAGTGGACTAATTTTGTCTTTGTCGTAACACAACTCGATGCCCTCTTCAGGATACATCGATACTAGCCAGTGGTTAAGTTCATCGACGATATTGTCAGCAGTTGGTAGGATCGTGCCTTCCCATACATCAAGTCTGGCTTCGTTTACATTGTTGAAGGTGCTTGCCTCTTGTATATTCACTAACTGGGCTGGGACACCGTATGCTGTCGCGATTTGGATAGCTACTGCGATCATGCCTTGGCTGAATTCTAGTTCCCTTGATGATTGTCCGATCTCTTTCCATTTGATATCACCAGTGGCGAATAGCGGTCGGCCTGCGTTCTTAGCGCCGGTATAGTTTTCAACAAATTCTTTTTTAAGTTGTTCTTTACTATCATGATTTAAATCATTATTCGCAACCACCATCCCTGATAATGCTCCACCATTTTCGAGTGTCCTTTTATTGTACTCGGTGTACTCGTTATGCAAAGCAATGGCTCGGCCTGCTTGATGGGTTGGCGATAGTCCATCATGATCCAATAGGGCGTGTGGATACTTGATACACAATACATCACACTCACCATTGAGCTGATTAACTTCGAAGGTTTTGGAATAATCAATATCATGGTAGGTATATGACAGTGGTAGGCGAGCATTACCTTGATTAATCATTACACGATCTGGGCGAAGTAATTCTAGTTCGGTCGGTGGCTTGCCTTCGTTTGGTCGGATAGCGCGGATATAAGACGATCCAGACAATAGCTTATGGACCATTAAAGACTGGAAAAATGTGGATGTACCTTGCGATGGATTAGGACGCTTTAATAGCTTTAAAAGTTCATGTTGCTGGATAGGATTACCATCAGAATCTTTCAATACCCATTCAAGGCTTGCTATAGCTTGTGATAGATACTGGATACATCTGCCAGCTACGACGTTTTTAATCATGCCCTCTTGAGCACATGTACCGTATGAGTTAAAATTCTTCCATGTTGCGGAATCAGATCCATCAAACATTGCCGCCATCGTAGCTAGATTGATTACGCCGTTCTTTGTTTCTGTATCATCAGATGCAGACCACTTTCCGTTCTGCTTTGTCAGAATCTTATTTCCCATATTATCGACGGTCCTTAATTTTGTATATACAAGGCATATTTAGGCGATGATCGTGGGTAGCTGGGATTTCATCTTAAAAGAACGATGCGGTTGCTTCTCGTTTTTTATGAAGGAGATGATTTATACCTTGAGTTGCGGCATCGATTAGATCGGGACTCTTCCTTGATTTTGCGGGAACCCAATCTAGGCATTGATTTTCATAATTTGACCAATGTTTTGCAGGTCCAACGTGTTGAACACGACCATGTTCGTACATTATTACGGCGGGTTCTGCCCTTCGTTCTTTGCTTTCGACACTTACGACTGCCTTGCAGGGAATTGAGTCATCGATAGTTCGTAAGATAAACTCTGTGGCGGCTCCTGCTGCATTTGATTCGTAGAGTACATAATCGCAATTGTATCTATAAAACGCTTTAACGCAAGCCTGTCCCCATTCGTCTTGTGTTCCGTTTAATGATACATCCGCTAACAGATAGGCATTTCGTCCTTTCAAACCGATGACAAAGATGGCTGCTATGTCCCTCTTACGTTTTGAGCTTGTCGGATCAACACTAATAATGCACTTATCTAATTCTTCAAGTGAACAAGGTAAGTGTGACACTCTATTATCATCAAACATTGGTTTTTTAAACAGTGCGCCGTCCTGATCTTGCTCCCATGATGCAAATATTTCTTGTCTACCCTTTCGTGTAAGCCCTAAGCCTTCAAGCATTCGGTATCTGTCTAATCGGGAGATAGCGCCGTTTTGCATGGATGTCCCTCGGACTGTTACCATGTCAGGCTGATCTCGTAATGCAAGCATTGATGGTGTTGCTTCTGGTGTAGTTGTGAAAATCACCTGCTTATGATCATTTGTCGACGAGAATTGATTTGATCGCATAAAAACGGTTAATTGTGTTAACACTTCATCAAGTCTTTCGCCCATCGCGATTGGTTCATCTATCCATGCGAAGGAAATAGAAGGGCCACGCATTGTATTAGGTGCAGATGCAAGGTATCCGTATACTGTTGAACCGTTGGGATAGGTGATTTTATCGGTAGATAAGTTATGTACAACATTTTTTCTTATCGATGGTGGACAGCGTTCAACGATGTTTGCAGCCATCTGCTCGGATAGTGTTTTTTTATCTGGTGCAATCATGGCTATATTACACCGAGGGTAACGAATCGCCCACGCGTTCACGATAGATGCACCAGTGTAGGACTTTCCGGCGCTCCTCCCCAAACAAAACAATGTTTTAAATTGATCTTCGGGTGGTACTTGTTGGTATGAATTGCCTGAAAATTCGAGATTATAAAGTAGATTTTCAATTTCTTGTGTTGACTTACCCTTCCAGAATTCCAGCTGTGTTTTCTCTGGTGACATTAACAACTGATGATATAGACTGTAATTATCAGGGCTTTCATATTTGTCTAAAATAGTATTAATGGCTTCTGGAGTTAATAAGCCGCCACCATATTCGCGTACAAGATCGTCCAAGCCTTCAACGATGTGTGGGTCTATGGTTGTGCTTGTGTTTGGTTGTGCTTGTGCTGACATTAAGATTCTGAATCGGTGGGGTCAGTGGGTATTACCTCACCTTCGATAATGTCTTGATCAGGGAGTTTGTGTTCATTAGCGTTCGGATCATCATTTGCATTAGCAATGGCAAGAAGTTCTTTAACTTGTGCCATACTTGGGCTAATATCATGCGTGATGTGTTGCTCGATGGTGCCTGAATGCTCAACTTGTACTGGTGCTTGTTTGGCAGCACGTTGAAAACTTAATAGTCGGCTGGAAGCTTCGCGTATTTCTCTAAGGGGGATAGATTTTCCGCGCATCTTTGGATCATGGTAATTTTCATCAAAGAGAGTACCAGCTGCAATCTTGAGACTGATGGTTAACGGGTCGGGTATGCCAAGGGTGGCACACAATGCTTCAATAGAATCGGATTCAAATTCTCTTATCTTGTTTTGAATAGTGTCTTCTCTAGTTGATTGCTTAGAAGTTTTTGATGTTTTTTGCTTGTTAGTGCTAGGATTCTTATTGCCAGCCATAGTTCTCTCGCGCATTTTAATTTAATTGCCACATTATTTATGACTGTTAAATCAGTTGACTGGCGCTGTATCAAGAATTGGGTAAGTTCATTGATGATCGGATCGAGATAGGTTCGGGTAAACTTTGAGTATGGAATAGATTTACGAATTCTTGCAGACTTACGACTATCTTCAAAGTTTATGAAGTCTTGAATGAAGTTTGGTTGAAGTATCAAATAACTGAAGTCTTCTTCAGTAGTTCGGATTATTTTTTCGATTTGTTTGGATTGTTTTTTGGTTGCATTAAGACAGAAAAATCCTACTCTGATCTTTCGTGGTTTTTTGTCTGGTCGGTTGGCATATGTGTTGTTGACGTATCGCTTAAGTTCGATGGTATCGCTTATGGTTCGCTGGATGAATAGATTTAATGGCCCATTGATTTGATTGAAATGTGATCGGGCAAGCTGGGATGATATGAACGGATGATCTAGGTATAGGGTGGTTGTCTTAGCCATGTTTATAGTGTGCAATAGTTGCAGCAAGGTCGGTTCCCATTTGTGTAACGTATGCAATACACTCGTCGTATTCATCCAGTTGTCGTTGGATCTGTTTGCGGTTTTCTTTCAGGTCATCAGCTGCGAGTGATGTACTTTTAAGATTAATAGTAAATCGTGTCACATCGTCATCGATCAATATGCTGGCTGCTTCGAGTTGATCAATCTGGCCTTTTGCTGGTGCTGATAGTAGACGACGGGTTGTCTCGAATAGTTCTAAGTTGTTCATATCATGATATTTAGCCAATTAAAAAACATCGTTTGATCGGGCCTTTAGGTGGTGAACTATTCTACATGATGGCCTTACTGTAGGTAAGGGTGTTAGATTATTTTAATTTTGAAAAGTCAAGTTACAAGTTTTTGGGTTTTTGAAAATTGTTTTTTGGGGTTTTAAAACAGTGACTGGTAGAAATCTGCGGTTAGCGAAAAAAACATGATGAACTTAACGTTTCTATAAAATAAAACAATTTCAATAATCCGACCAGTATCACATAATCAATAATTTTTATGGCACGATCCTTGCCTATGTTCTCGATTATTTTATTTTCAGAAATGGAACCTACCTCACAAAACCAGAAATATATTTCATGATCATGAATTATCAAAAATGGAATGCAAGTCCCATATCAGACAATCATTATTATTCGGTGGTTATTGCGGTGGTTGTCTTGGACCATATCCGATGGTCGGATGATGAGAGATAGTTCCGATAATCAGCAATATATCTTCACTATCATGCAATTTATTGCTTAATAAGCAACATATAACGATCATGGCATAGGCTATAGCTCTGGTATTGGTTGGCATTTGTTGTGGTGGTTGAAAATAAAATGCCTATAAAACAATAACTTAGAGCGCTTTCCTAGAATTAGGATGATAGAAATATAGTGCAGGATGGTGGTGGTTATATCGGTGGTTATATGCTGGGATGCATTATAGTGCATGTGTTACATAGTGCATATTGGATAGTGTTACCGCATAACATCGGTCTAGTATAGTGCAGGGATCTCAAAGTAACATAGTCATTGCATGGTCTAGGGATGATTGGGGATTGTCTGGAAAGTCGATGGAGTTAACAGACATGGCATCGGGATGGTTGTATACTAATAGGAGGCGGGAGGGATGTGTGGAAATCCTAATGAGATCATAGGCTTGTGATAAGGCCCGCATAATTTGAAAACAAAACGGCTTATCGATAATGGGAGATCATTCACAGACTGTTTTAATTTTACATGATAAAATTATAGTAGCGACCTGAATTTCCGTACCAATTTTGCGCAGCTCAAAATAACATAGCTTAGTATCACTGGTATTATATACAGTACAACCTAAAGTTGCCAAGATAATTTATATAATGCAATACCTGTCACCCTTGCAAGGATCGTGCCAACATTATAAAGTTGCCAAGATAATTCTGATAATCAGAAATGTATCGCATAACGCAAAACAAATACTCCCACGACTTGACATCCCGATAATGTTCAATAATGTTCGATAATGTTCGATAATGTGAAAAACATCACAAATGGTAGGGAATTATTTTAATTTTATTAGGAAACCTCGACTATTTCGCTGAAATTATTTTTATGTCAGATATTTCCGATGATTAGGGGGTGATAATACGGAAATCCCGATGTATTGTGTGTGTCATTGAAATGAACACTTATTTGCTTCAAATGAATGCTCGTAATAGCCCCTGTAAGGCCGTATAACAAGAGATAATTCTCAACCAATACCAGTATAGCGGGTAGGGTGAGAGATATGGTCCTGTGGAGGGTTAGGATTGGTTTCAGGGATGATTACATGACCGCTAGCGCTTCGATGCGCTGGTTATGCACCAATGCTTCGGATAGTAGCCAATGGTCTATTGTGTAGTACCTGTTATTGACATCAAGTTCAGCTATTGATTGAACTAGATGTATTCGATGGCTTGAAAGCTTAGTGAAAGGATGCAGCTTCAAATGCTGATTGTATGATGTGTCGAATTCGGTGTGTGTGATGATAGGCATTATAGATTGTCCATGTCGATTACGGTTTTCTTCATTGATGCTTCAAGTGCTTGCTCGTCTCTCAGTGCCAGTAAATCCTGATAATCGAAATTATAGGGTAGGTCTTCGATAGTGCATCCGAGTTCATCAGCTAACTCCTGTCTGTGAATCATGAGATCGCGATACTGCGATTCATAGTTGTCTAGTTCTGATTGTTTGATTTTCATATGTTTAATAGCGCTGGTATGGTTTGAGTTCGAAACCGGAAGTTCATCATTTCGTCGATTGAATCTATGGCGATACTGCAGTAGAGGTGCTGTCCAGTGTACACATCGTAGATTTTTTGATAGTTGATATAATCAGATCGCAAACACCGTAGCTCGAAATCAGTCATTGTGAGATGTACTTGCTGATTAATGCGTAAATTATCGAGTTCACCGAATGTCATAGGTTTGGTAGTTCCAAAGCTTTCGCAATAACGGTGGCGTGCTTGTAGATTATGTCCATCGCGAACCTCATAGCTCCTGTAGTGTCTTGATGTGCTTCGCCTGCCAAGTTATAGCCGATCATAGTTCGTCAAGCTCCCAAAATAAAATCGCGGTATTCCCGATCTCGATAGTCGTGTCCTTCGTCCTTAAGATATTCATATATCTCTTTCCAGTCTTCCAACTGTTGTAGATTGTGTTCTGTACCTTTTGGATGTCGAGCAGTGAATAACACCCAGTCTTGTCCATACTCCCAAAATGTCGGCCATTCCTTCTGGATGACTGAATCAAGTATCCAGTGTCGAGCAAACTTATAGGGTGCTCCTTTAAAGTAATCAGGGTTGTCTCTCAGCCACATTCGATGATTTACATATTTCGTCATCATCTTGTTGTACTTCTCTTCGTTCTTCGATGCTTGCTGTTGAGCTATCCATTGTTCGCGGGAAAGCCAGCCAACAGACTTCTGCCATTCTTCCAATGACATTTTCTTAAATGGCTTCCTCTTACCATGCTTTGTCTTACCTGTCTTCTTCCCAGACGACTTACCAAATTTTCGTTTTCCCTTCAGCATCCAATTTTCCCAGTCATCGAAAAGTATAGAATAGTAGAGTACTTTTTCTACCGTCCTCTATAGAACCATATACACACATACACACAACCAAAACAACACAGCTACACCATAATAAAAAAAGCATAATGTCGTGCCTTTTTCTATTCGCTTAGGTATACACCTACAACACCTACTACACCTACGTTCCTTTACCTATTCTTATATAATATTATTATTAAACTACTATTATACTATTACTACATATAGAGATAGAAGAATGGCGTAGGAATGCGGGTTGTAGGATTTTACCCACTTCCCAAAATAGTAGTTTGACCCGAAAAAACACCCAATCTTCCTACCCATTTTAATTTTCACCAACTATTCGGAGTCATTTTCCATGTCATTTTCCATCATTTTCATGACATCAACCAATCTCGTTAGTCTCTTGACATTATAATGTTTAGCTTCACCGAGCATTATTCCTTTTCCAGCAGCGAGTCGAGCACCCCAATTTCGAGCCAAATTCCAATCTATCGTACTGACTGAAATTCGATCACCCAGATCATTTTTCTCGTAAAGTGCCTTGTCAACATACTGGTAGCTACCCCGATTACAGAACACAATCCAAGATTCTTTCTGTTTTCCATCGTCCATTTTCACTCTCTTGCGTTCCACTGGAAGCTTGTTTCTACCAATATAGACATCCACATCATCGCAAAATGACTTGAAATTCTTCGTGAATCTGGACTGTACATTCTGGTAATCATCTGCGATAACTTCCAGATAATAAGCATGTGCTTCCTTCAAAGTAATGTTGGTAAATTCATCATTGAACACTCGTTCAATCGCATCAGTGAATGGTCCTCCCTGCTTCGCCAGCACGTTAAGATAGTCTTCACCATGCAAACACCTTGGGTACGTCTTTGCCGATTCATGAGCATCGATAGTCGCCTTATGCTTATTCAACATAGCACCTAACCATAGAGCAACCTGATTACTATCTGACAAATTATGTTCATGCTGAAAAAACCACTCAATGGGTTCACCAAACTCCGAAATATTAATCAACCCCGATTCAGCCATCTTCCTGATAGTCTCTTCCAACCCCCAACGAATTTCGATAGGACTAAACCGTCTATCTTGAATAGCACCAGACAACAACATGGACGTAACACCATCGTTACATGTGTACCACCGATGACAAGTGTTATCTACAATCACGACTTTCATTCCTTTACCATTGATTGATATCGTGGAATTGCCGTTGTCTTGTTTCATCAACTCCGTTGATTTCTTATCGGGTTGCATCTCATCCAGTAGCAATACCACTTTACCCATCTGGGATTCATTGAAATCACCGGATATGTCTTTGTACTTCAACACAGCGGCCTGTTCCCGACCATAGATGGTTTGGAGTATCGTAGAAAATAGGGTGTTCTTACCAGCACCACCAGACGATTCACCATAGAACATGATTGCCGGTAGTCTGTATTCTTCTGGATGCAACCACTTCCATAGAATCACCATCTCAAGGTGGTCTCGATACTTCTCACGTCCTGAAGATAGTGTGTCAAACAACATATCAAACACTGGATGATAACCCGATTCCGAATCATCTTTACTATACTTCGGCTTCAGCCAGTGATCCATCGACATCATATTGAAGGCTGAATCCCCTGATGGTTTGAAGGTACACTCAATATTATCTCGATTACGGCTCAATCGTTCCATCACTAGATCATAGGCAGCTTGTTGTACACCACCACTGATCTGAAGTTTGGTATTAGCCGCCGTCTTATTGATGCCCGTAGACCATCTGTTGGCATCCTGTAACCAGTAATAATGGTTGTCCATTTCCACAACATAGTGGAACTGCAAAGCTTCAATCATCTTCTCAAGGCGTTTGACCTCCTTGACATAGTAATCGTGCTTCTTTTCATCCTCGAAGATTTTTTCAATGCCATCGACAATATCTCCGATCTTTGCCGTCGCAGCTTCTTCGTCCAACTTGTTCAGATGATCTATAAATTTGATAGCTTCCTTGTCACGATCACCAGCGAATGTAATCCATTGATCACGTAGTGCTGTCATCTTCTCTCTGTCGGCCTTCTCGATACCATGTAGCTGTGAAAACAACATAGGCGATTTTTTTGCTCGTTCCTCTGCTGCTTCATCCCAAGCATTATTCATATCAATGGCGACAACCCAATCCTTGTCACGGGCAGCTTCAACAGTAACAATGCGATTACGGAGCTTAACCGCATCAGGACATCGTTCACCTTCATAGGTAATGTACTGATCCAATAAGTCTGACAACATTTTGATATTGTCTAACTCTTCCTTGTTCAATTGCGAATATGCAAGTGCTGGACGTAAAGCCTCTTTTTTCTTTGCAGCTTTTGTGGCAACACCTTTCTTTGCTGCTTCACTCCGTTTCAATTTCGCGTCAGCTTCATCCTTTGCTTTCGCTTGCACCTGTAATTCAACTACTATATCAATTCTATCTTGATACTTAATAGCATTAGGTGAGCGCTCACCGCCAGAACTAACCCATAAACCCAATTGGTGTCGTAATAGTTCAAGATCATTTTTTTCCTTTTTCAATAATTGCGTAAAAGGTCTTTTAACTATCTCAACTACTTCCACCACCGAATCAGTATCAGTCGTTACACTATCCAGTACATCACTTGCACCACTATTATTATTGTCACTCATCTAATTACATCCCGCCTCTTAAGCTGTTAAGTTCGTCCATCATGTTCTTCTTTATTTCGCCTAGCTTCGCCATCTTTACAGTTGGTTGAACACTTGAATATCCCGACAACATACAAAAGTCAGCATTACCACCCGAACGAATAGCAGTGACCAACTTACCCATACCTGAGTCTTGTACCTCTACCTGATTAAAAGTCTTCTCACACATCGCTTGATCTTTAATGCCGGTATTTGGGGACACATGGTTCGGGTTATCACACATGGCATACAGGACATCATTCAGGTCATATCCTTCACTCTTAAGTGCTTGCACGACTTGCCACCACACCGAATAGCTATCAATGGTTGCATCACGCAACTCATCCAATACCATCAGGCGTTCTTCATCAGTTGCGTTCGATGGCTTACCAACATATGTACCACCCGATGGTCGTGAACCGTTTGCATTGGTCGTTGCTTTAACTAACTTTGCAATACTGGAACCATTGGTAAACATCTGCATATCAACGGCCTTTCCAAAATTTCGTTCCAACACAAAATCCATTGCATTATCTGGATGAAAAGATGGTAGATAAAATCCATGCGTTATATACAGACACGTCTGATCAATCACTGACTTACCACCTAACCAATGTAATATTGCCGGACGCATTTCAGTCCATTCGTCAGCTGTTACAGGTGATTCGATTTCGAATATCATCCTAAACCGTTCGACACCATTTTTACCGTTATTATATGATGTGTACATAATCCAAGAATATTCTCTATACTTTTCAGCCATGTATTCCATCGTCAAATGATCATCGACATCAACGGCTATCATGGTGCAGTAGGCGGTATTCGATGCCTTACGTCGTACAAAACCATCTATCAATATAACTCTAGGGTCATCAACGGCCTTAAACTGTACTGGAATGATAAAGCCTGCATCATTCTTATCAGCATAGTCTCCGGCTACATCTTGCATGATTGAAAACAATTCATCCAACGTTGTATGGAACCTCGTGCTTTCCGCGATTCGATTCTCTTCAATAGCAGGGCGTTCAGTCTTAACCAGATGATAGTGAATTTTGTTCATACAATATTCACCACGTTTACAGGCTGCGCAGCATTCAGCTTCTTATTACGCTTCGATTGTTTGGCCTGCTTCTTCATTACTTTGATGGTCTGCTTTAACCAAGCCGTTTCCATTGCAGTCAGATAATCTTCTTGTATCTTCATTGCTTTGACACAATCATTGATCATTGCAACCATATCAGTTCTAGTTTGTCCGTTTGGCGGCCGTGTCCACGGTAATGCAGTGTTGTATGTAGCGCCTTTTGGTGTCATGGTGCAATACAATTGCCACCCGTTGACAATGTTGCGCGGATAAGCATAACCATCCGGCGTGTTGGCATATGAAGCACCATTGATCATCGTTCCGAAGTTTCCCCTATGGATACCATGCTTGGTAGCAAACACATGTGGTTCATCTAACCAGTGATAATTACCGGACGGATCAACGACTATCCATTCCATATGAATAGCCAATCCGGAACCATTACCATTATGAATAATATTTGCTCTTGTATTCTGACTTTTAGTCAAAGGACGAAGGTTTGATATTTCATCGTGTTGACAATCACCGTCAATATGATCGGCTTCAAAATCATCATGCCAAACTTCTTGAAAGAACGTCATGCACATTAGTCTAGACAAATTGATATCATAGTTTGTCTTGGCTGTTTTGAAGTTAACACAGGTTTTTCTTCGACTGTACTGGTCATACCCGTTGTTTTCGTTACAATGCTTCCAATGTATTTTAGATTGCTTCAACTTGCCATCACCGTTTTTCAATGGTCGCCAATAGTAGACAGTACCTTGTGAACCCACCCAAAATTCGCGAGTGAATCTATCAGGTGCTTTACGAAAGTACTCGCCACGTTTACCGATTAGTTCTACACCATGTGCATGTGTACAGAACATCTTCTTCATCAATTTAATCATTTACTACTCCGTTTGCGCATAAGCGCTGTTATTGATAATCACTACCTCCTGTTAAGTTTGTCTTAACGTTGTCAGACCAGTGTGTCGTCACTGATTGAGGTTAAAATAAAATTGTTTTAAACATTTTTTTTTGCTTTATAACATTCCAGATTTCGTTACTTTCTCCGATTGTTCACTATTAAATTCTGCAATCAACTGATTAAAGACTGGAATCAAATCTTCATCGGATTTCATTCTCTTCCATAACCAGCGTTGAGCTTTCGCCTTTCGTGCTTGATAGATTCTTTGGTTTTCCGCCGATGCTTCTGATTGTATATACGATTTAATTCTTGCCATGCTTGTTACTCCTGTAACTGTATGCTGTTGCTTGACACTTATTTATAAACGATGTGAAACTACCGTAATCACCAGCGTCTCTGCACCGGAAACTCTTCCCCGATAGACTCCAGATGCTCATACCGCCGCCGTTGATAATCCAGAAAAGCCTGATACACCACCGGCGACATCACTCGCAACAGTTGAACGTGA
>Ga0209187_1003052_pt1 | contig 14717 bp, 14 predicted proteins | sample BantaG_FD_187430 | JGI IMG/M metagenome (GOLD analysis project Ga0209187, IMG submission 187430) | Marine algal microbial communities from Bantry Bay, Ireland - BantryBay_4 metaG (SPAdes) (version 2) | ecosystem: Host-associated > Algae > Red algae > Unclassified | place: Bantry Bay, Ireland... | reverse complement strand
GCAGAGACATTATCGGATGTCGCGGATCGCACGGACGGCGCGTTTGGAGTTCTCCGCACGCTCACTGATGTGGATGACCTTAAGGCGCTTCGTCTTCTGCGTCAGTCTCAGCGCTAATCAAGGCCAAGGTCGCATCAATCAGCGACAGATTTGCGCCTTTGCCATGTCCGGGGACAACGGTCTTCGTCTTGGGATAGGTGGTTTTCATCCATTGAAGGCTCTGGGCCCATGTCGCCAGTTCGGCGTCATCGGTATTCCCGAGCGTTTTTGATCCCGCGCCGCGTACAGCACATCCAGCATATAAAATATCGGCGGACGGAATATAAACGACCAGATTATCAGGCGCATGACCGGGGCCGGGATAAGCGAGCTCTATGCTGTCGATTGCCGTGCGCGCACCAGGGTCTTTTAGCGCCGCGACCGATGTGTTCGGGACGGGGAAGCCGCTTCTGGCGGCGAGTGCAGGCGTGTCAGGGTGGGTAAAGACTTGGATGCCCTGCCATTCGGCTACATCAACGCCCGCCGTGCGGTCCATGTGATGATGTGTAACCACCATTTTGGTCACGGATTTACCCGTCTCGGATTTGATTTTTTCAAGCAAGGAAAGGGTCGCCAGCTCGCCCCAAGCCCCGTCCACCAAAATCACATCCTCGCCATCAACAACGACCAGACCATTGACAGGAATGGGGTTTTGTCCGGGTAGGTTATAATTGGTTGTGTGAACCCAAACATTATCGGCGATTTTTGACAGGGTAACGGGATAATCGGTTTGCAACTGGGTCAGAAATTTATCTGCAGGCTTATCCGCCGCCGGCATGGGAGCAGGGGCTTCCGCGCCGCCACAAGCTGACAGGGCAAAAGCGGCAATTACGAGAGATCGTTTCAACATGGAAAAATCCTATTCAATTTCCGCGCCGATATAGACATGTGCGCGCGAGAATTAAAGGCTCAGCAGCTTTTCCCGCAGAGACAGTAAATCTCGCCAAGCATCCTTTTTGAGTTCCGGACGACGGAGCAGGAATGCGGGGTGATAAAGAGGTAGCGCGGGATAGGTCGTGCCCGCAATGGTCACGTCCTGCCATTGGCCATGATTTTTCATGATAGCTGTCAATCCTGTCATCGCCGTCATTGAAACCCCGCCAACAAGTAAAAGGACTTTGGGCTGGGCGAGCTCTATATGTTTTTCGATGAACGGGCGGCAGACCTCAATCTCGGCAGGCTTTGGATCTCGGTTCTTCGCAAGACGCCAATTTATGATATTGGTGACGTAGAAATCATCCGCACCTAAAGCGATGGCGCCGAGCATGCGGTCGAGAAGCTGTCCCGATGGTCCAACAAAAGGCTTGCCCTGAATGTCCTCATCCCGCCCCGGTGCCTCGCCAATCACCATGAGTCTGGCTTCCGGATTTCCGCGCGCGAAAACGGCCTGCCGCGCACCGTCTGATAATGGGCCCGCATCAAACGTATTCATCGCTTCGCGGAGGGCGTCGAGTGTTTTGATCTTGGAGAGATCGGTTGCCGGGGCCGTCGGGGTGTCAGGGCTTGCGGCTGGCGAAGCAGGTTTCGCCGCAATACGCTTGGCCCGTACGGGCCGCGCCTCGGGAACCTTGGGCACATCTACGCCCATTTCGGCATACCAATCCAACAATGACCGAAGCGCCGCGTCCATCACTTCTTCCCCGTCCGAAAAACGGTTCGCACATTCGTCTCAATGCAGTTAATAATCTCGCCTGCAATGTCCTTGCCGGTTGCTCTTTCGATCCCCTCGAGACCCGGCGAGGAATTGACTTCGAGGATTTTTGGGCCTGTTGACGACCTCAAAATATCTACGCCCGCTACATTCAACTTCAGGATTTTTGCGGCCTTGATGGAGGCTCGGCGCTCTTCTTTGGTCAAGCGGACTTTCTTCACACTGCCGCCCTGATGGACATTGGACCGGAAATCGCCTTCCGCTGCCGTGCGCATCATGGCGCCAACAACTTTACCGTCGACAACGAAACAACGCAGGTCCGACCCGTTGGCCTCTTTTACAAATTCCTGAACCAAAAAATGCGCGTTTAGTCCTCGGAACGCATCAACAATGGCGCTGGCAGCGTTGCGATTATCTGCAAGCACGACGCCTTTACCTTGTGTTGATTCGAGCAGCTTCACGACCACCGGCGCTCCGCCGACAAGGTCCAGAATTTCCTTCGTGTCTTGAGAGGATTTTGCGAAAGCCGTCGTTGGCATGCCCAGCCCGTGACTGGAGAGAACCTGATGCGCCAGAAGCTTATCTCGGCTGGCCCCAATCGGCGCGGCATTATTTAGGCAATACACACCCATGGCTTCGAACTGACGCACGACCGCCATGCCGTAAAATGTCAGGCTGGTCCCGATACGCGGGATAATCGCGTCATAGCGAGGCAGGGGTTTACCGTCATAATGCACATCCGGTTTGTGCGCGTTAATCGCCATATAGCAGCGCGAAGTATAGATGCAGTCAATGACGTGACCGCGCGATTCGGCAGCTTCAATCATGCGTGTGTTGGAGTAATTATTCGGCGATTGCGTGAGGATGCCGATACGCAGCGGGCGCTTTGGAATCGACTTGCGACCCTGTTTCTTGCGGTAGACGTCATAATTGAGAACAGGTTGCTGAAAACTTACGCCAGGACGCACGTTAAAATCTTCGGGAATGGCAGAGCGGCCCAGGAGCATCCGGTAGCTCATATTCTCACGATTCGTCAGCGAGACATCTATCGGCCAGCTCCGACCGCCAATCGAGATATTTACGCGAATGACATAGCGCAGTTCTGATACGCCGTTAGAGCTGGTGACATTACGGCGGTCAATGATTTTGGCCGAACAGACGACTTCAACGGTGGGATCAGCCGGATTCGGGTGCATGATAAACCGTACTTGCGGGTTCCTATCGGTACCGAAAGGCTCAATGGCGACGGCGTGCAGCGCGGTTGTCTTTGCGCCCGTATCGATCTTGGCTTTGATGGCGGGCAGGGACAGATCGGATAAGGAGACCCATTCCTCCCAGCCTAAAACAGGCCCGCTTTCTTGTGTGGTATCGCTCATAATTTTGTGGCTTTTGTTCTGAAAAACTTAAGGTTACGCGACGATACGGATGCTTGTCCGCTACGGCTTGACCCGCTAGAGGATAAGCCACTTCAAGATACACTGCTAGGGCCGAAGAATAATAATGTATAATCTGGACCAAACAACTGCTGCTTTTACATCCGCTGACGAGAGCGTCGAACGCGAGAGCATGGAATATGATGTCATCATCGTTGGCGCAGGGCCTGCCGGTCTCTCTGCCGCGATCCGGTTGAAACAAAACAACCCGGACACCTCCGTCGTCGTGCTGGAAAAAGGCTCGGAAGTTGGCGCGCATATATTGTCCGGCGCGGTCTTAGACCCGATTGGGCTCAAAGAGCTGTTTCCAGATTTCGAGACGATGAATAGTTGTCCCGTCAGAACAAAAGTCACCTCTGACAAATTTCACATTTACGGTCCGGCGGGCGCGCTTCCCATTCCACAATTCGTTTTGCCGCCGCTGATGCATAATCATGGCAATTACATCGTCTCTATGGCCAATACGTGCCGCTGGATGGCGGAGCAGGCTGAGTTGCTCGGCGTTGAGATTTTCCCCGGTATGGCGTGTTCGGCGCTGGTCTACCGCGAAGACGGCTCAGTCAAAGGCGTGGTCGCGGGTGAGTTCGGCTATCAAAAAGACGGCAGCAAAGGTCCGGGCTATGAGCCGGGCATGGAGCTGCACGGAAAATATGTGATGCTCGGCGAGGGCGCGCGCGGGTCACTCTCCAAAGTCGCGATCGCGAAATATAAACTGGATGAAGGTGTTGAGCCGTCCAAGTTTGGCCTCGGCATGAAAGAGATATGGGACATTGACCCTGCCAAACATAATGAAGGCGCAGTTCTACACAGCGCGGGTTGGCCTTTAGGCGCAAAACAGGGCGGCGGATCGTTCGTTTATCATGCCGAAAACAACCAAGTCTTCCTCGGCATGATTGTCGATTTGAACTACGAGAACCCGTACCGTTATCCTTATATGGATTTCCAAAAGTGGAAGACCCATCCTGATATTGCGGACCTCCTCGAAGGCGGCAAGCGTGTCGCTTATGGCGCTCGTGTTGTGACCAAAGGCGGCATACAAGCCCTGCCGCAAACCGCTTTTCCGGGCGGCGTGCTGTTGGGCTGTTCCGCAGGCCTCGTGAACTTGCCGCGTATTAAGGGTAATCACAACGCCATGCTCTCCGGAATTCATGCGGCCGATGCAGCGACCAAAGCTCTGGGCAAGGGCCGCTCAGGTGACCGTCTGCAAGCCTATGATGATATGATCCATGATGGTCCAATCGGCGAAGATTTGCGTCCTGTGCGGAATGTTGCACCCCTTAATGGCCGTTTCGGTCCGTTCCTTGGTGGCATGATGTTGGGCGGTCTTGATATGTGGGCGGCGAGCCTGATCAAGTTCAATGTTTTTGGCACGATGAAACACAAAAAAGACGATGCCGGCTCAACGAAAAAGGCTGCGGATTTCAAACCCATTGACTATCCAAAACCTGATAGTGTTCTCACCTTTGATCGCCTGACGAATGTCTCCATGACATTTACCAATCACGGCGAGGAGCAGCCGAGCCATCTGAAATTAATTAATGCCTCTATCCCGGTCAATGTGAACCTGCCGGAATATGCGGGACCGTCCGCGCGCTATTGCCCCGCCGGGGTCTATGAATTTATAACGGAAGAAGATGGCTCAAAGCCGCGTTTTCAAATCAATGCGCAAAACTGCATTCATTGCAAAACCTGTGATATTAAAGACCCGTCCCGGAACATTGTTTGGACAGTCCCTGAAGGCGGCGGCGGCCCGAATTACCCGAATATGTAGGGCATTCTTTTGTCTTGATATTGTCGAAGCCAGCCGCTGATAAGATGGCTTGCCACAACGCGGCCTTGACCGCAGAAAGCTGACATGAAACGTCATTTGATCTCCTTGACCCTAGCGGCCGCCTTCGTCTTATCCTGCCAAAGCGCGGATGAGGCTTATGCCTCGCCTGAAACGCAGGAATTATCCGGACTTTACGGGGATTATCTGGCAGGCAGCTATGCGCGGAAAATCCAGGACCGCGCGTCGCAGCAGAAATATTTCTCCAACGCCTATCTCAGCCAGCCTGATGACATACGAATTGGCTATCGGGCTATCGTATCGGCTCTGGAAACCGGGGACATGGACGGCGCAGTTAAACTAGCTCAACGCGTGCTAAAGGCGGATAAGACCGAACCTTTGTCTCGTGCTGTCTTGGGTGTGGACGCTTTCCGGCGGGGCCGCGACAGCCGCGCGCTGAAATATTTCAGCGGCAGTTCTGATGACGTTTCAATCACCATACTCATGCAGTTGGTGCGCGGTTGGACTCAGGTTGAAAAGAAAGATTACAAGGAAGCGCGCAAGACATTTTCCGGTCTGGAGGCGGGCGCTTATTTTGAAGCCTATGCCGAATTACAGCTTGCCAAATTGGATGGAATTGAAGGCGAAACCGACGCGGCTTTGAAGCGGTTGGACAAGGTGGATGAGGCCGGCATATCAGGCGTAGAGAGTCTGCTGACCCGCGTTCGAATTTTATCGGCGGCGGGCCGCTCGGATGAGGCGATCACAGAGTTGGAAGAAATATTAGTTGATAATGAAGGTCTCTCGATTGGTCCGGTTGGAAATTATCTGAAACGGCTCAAAGCCGGGGAAAGCCTGCCGAAAATTAGCGCAAAAGGTCAAGCCGCACGGGCGTTAACAGATCCTGCCTTTGGTTTTTTCGTGCCTAGCCGCTCAATGGAGGGCGCAGAGATTTTTCTGCGGTTTTCCAGGTGGATTGACCCGAAATATACAAAAACATCGCTCTGGCTCAGCTCGATTTTAGAAGATCGCGATGATGCGGGACAGGATGAGGCCTATGGATTTTACAAGGTAGTCGGCGAAGATGATCCCTATTATGTTTCGGCCCAACTCAACATTGCCAATATATATTTCAACCGCGAAGACGATGACAAAGCGATTAAAACTTTAGAAGCGCTGAATGCGCGTGAGCAATCCGTTCTGACCCGCGAAAGTCTGGGCCGCGCGCGCTTCTTCCGGGAAAATTATGCGGAAGCCCTGCCGTTTTATAAAGAGCTGGTCGACTCGATGACAGATGAAGAAATCTCCTCTAATATTGAGCCGCTTCGGTTCCGAGGTATCATCTATGAGCGTCTGGATCGGTGGCCGGAAGCCGAAGCGGATTTTAAACATGTGTTGAGACTCGTTCCCGACGATGTCGATACGCTAAATTATCTCGGCTATACGTGGGTCGACCGCGGTGAAAACCTGACGGAGGCCTTTGATATGATCCGCAAGGCCGTTGAGGAGCAGCCGCAATCCGGTGCGATTGTCGATAGCCTCGGATGGGCGCATTATAAGCTCGGCGAATATGAAAAGGCGCGGAAAAATCTGGAGAAGGCCGTCGCGCTCTCTCCATCTTCGGCGACGATTATTGACCATCTCGGTGATGTCTATTGGAAACTTGGCCGAAAACGCGAAGCCGGTTTTCAGTGGAAACGCGCGCTTGAATTTGAGCCGACTGATGAAGAGAAGGCGACGATTGATATAAAATTGGACAAAGGTCTGGATGCTGTTCCGGCCAAAACCAACGCCCTGCCTTAAAGATATGACGGAGGGGCGGACTGAACTTGCGCGCGCTAAAGTAAATCTGACCCTGCATGTTGGCGCGTCCATTCAATCGGGGAAATGGCGAGGGTATCATCCGCTTGAGAGTCTCGTTGTTTTTGCTGATTTCGGAGACACACTGACCTTCAAACCTAGCCGAAAAGCCACAATGGGATTCGATGGTCCATTTGGTGAAGCCCTTTGCGACCATGAAAACAATTCTGTCCGGGACGCTCTGGAACTCGCCAAAGCCCCACCTCAAAACACGGCGATAGATAAACAGATTCCAATAGCTGCGGGATTAGGGGGAGGCACAGCAGATGCCGCCGCCGTATTGAGGGCTTTTGATGCAAACCGAAAAATACATCCGATAAAAATCGGGGCTGATGGTCCGATCTGTTATCTGTCGCGCACGGCGATGATGGAAGGAATCGGCGCGGTCGTTTCCCCTCTTCCGGGCCTTGGTCAAATTTCTGCTGTTCTTGTAAATCCAAACGTAGCTGTCTCAACGGGGGCAGTATTCAAAGCCATGGATTCCAAACCCCGTGACGAAAACCCGGCCATGACCGCGAGGGACGGGAGTCTGTTATCCCGCGCACTTTCCGGGACAAATGACATGCAGGATTTCGCGATTGCTCAGGTCCCGATTATCAATGATGTCTTGCGCGCTTTAGCGCAAGCGACGGGGTGTGAGCTGGCGCGCATGTCCGGCTCGGGCGCGACTTGTTTCGGTATCTTCCGATCGGATGCACAAGCGACAGCAGCGGCGAATGCAATTTCTCAAGCCCAAGAGGGTTGGTGGGTTCGCGCGTGCCGGCTTGGGGATGACGTGCAGGATATCGTCACATGATTGCGGACAATATCTCGCTCTGGATTCAAATCGGCTTGCTGGCGTTTCTCAGTAGTCTCGCCGTCAGTGGATTTATGGCCGTGGCAGGGTTGGGGGACGCATCCGACGACCGCTCGGCCCATCGCGGCACGATCCCGACATCCGGCGGTGTCGGCATTCTGGCGGGACTGGGCGTTGCGCTTTGCGCCCTGAGTGTTTTGTTCCCCAATTTGAATTTGCCAAAAGGCTTCGCGCCCGTGATGTCCTTATTATTTGCAATCGGGATGCTGGGCTTGGTCGATGATGCACTGACTTTGGGGGCAAAAACCAAATTTGGAATCATGATATTTATCAGCGGGGCAGCCGTCTGGTTAATCGGCGCCCCGACGAATTTGCCCTTCCTGAACGGACCTGTGACCCTGACGCCTGCCATTGGGTTTATGGGCGCGATGCTCTGGGTATTTGTTGTCATGAATGCCGTGAATTTTATGGACGGCGCGAATGGAATGATGGGTCTTTCATTGGCGGTCGCAAATATAGGCTTGTTCGGCGCGGGACTGATTGGTGGCTCCGCCACAACGCTCTTGCTTTCAGGTCTGTCTCTTATGGCGATATTGGGGTTTTTGCCCTATAATGTGCGGCAAAAGGCGCGCGTCTTTTCGGGCGATGTGGGCTCACTTGCCGTGAGTTTTCTATTCGCCATATCTGTATTATATCTCATCAAAGATACGCCCGAAAAGACCCTGCATTTGGCAGGTCCGATTTTAATTTTTCCAATTTTGGCGGATGTTTTACTGACGCTCGTCCGGCGTGCGCGCAACCGTGAGAATCTTCTACAGGCCCATAACACCCATTTGTATCAGCGGCTTATCCAAAGCGGTTTAAACCATCTGACAGTCAGCTGGTTTTATGCGTTGGCCGCATTGTTTTGCGCCAATATCGTCGTGATAGGCGCACCGCGCGGATGGCTCGATAGATTGCATATTCCGTTGATGTTGGTGGGCGCTGCAATCGCGGCGTATTTATTGATCAATCTAAGCCTAAAGGATCGGGCGTTAGCTAATTCGCGCAACAACAAACCCGGCTAGCTCTTTGAGTGTATCGCGCAGAGGAGTTGATGGGAAAACATCCAGAGCGTCAGCCGCATCTTGCGAATATTGTTTCGCCAATTCCATCGTGGTTTCCAAAGCGCCGCTGCTGCGCAGCATAGAGACGGCGCGTTCCAGATCGACGTCTTCTTGATTGTGATCCACAATGACGCGGCGCCAAAACGCGCGATCTTCATCGGAGCATGTTTTCAGGGAGCGAATGACGGGCAGGGTCATCTTCCCTTCGCGGAAATCATCACCGACAGATTTACCCAACGCGCTCGCCATGCCGCCATAATCCAGCGCGTCATCCACGAGCTGAAAGGCGAGGCCGAGCTTAAGCCCAAATTCCCGCAAGGCGGCGCGTTCCACTGCCGGGCGATCTGCGATAACGGGCGCGACTTCGGTCGCCGCCGCAAAGAGCGCCGCCGTCTTGGCTTCAATCACGCGCATGTAATCATCTTCGGTCATGGCCAAATTGCGCAGGGCGGCGAGTTGTTGCACTTCGCCTTCGGCAATCACGGAGGAGGCGTTGGACAAAATGCCCAAGGCTTCCATAGAGCCCGTTTCCACCATCAGGTTAAACGCGCGGGCGAAAAGGAAATCTCCGACAAGGATAGAGGCGCTATTGCCCCAAATCAGATTGGCGGGCTTTTTGCCCCGGCGCAGGGCGCTTTCATCGACAACATCATCATGTAGCAAAGTGGCAGAATGGATAAATTCTACTGCCGCGGCGAGTTTGTGATGGGCGTCGCCTTCATACGAACAAAGCTGAGCGGCACTGACGGTAAGCAATGGACGCAGGCGTTTTCCGCCCGCGCCGACCAAATGCTGCGCTAGATCTGGAATCAACCCTACAGAAGACTGCATGCGTGATAAAATCAGCGCGTCAACCGAGGCCATATCTTCGCCCGTCAGATCCCAAAGCGCTTGCGCGGGGGAGAGGGCGGCGTCTTGCCGAATTTGTGCGGGTGCATTCACGTTTAGGGAGACCACCATTTTTCTAACAGTCACTACGTAATGCGCGTGGGGCCGCGCGGCAAGGCGATTCACTGCGGCGCATTACCGGGTTGCATATATGCAAAGGGCTCTCCACCTCTTGACTCCGCCCCTTGCAAAGTGAGCCTTTTATGATTTGCCTGATCCGTGCCATGAACCCTGTCACGCTCAGCTTTGCGGAGGCCGTTCTGACAGATGCAGGGATAGAGAGCTTTCTCTTCGATATGAACAGTTCCGTGCTCGACGGCTCGACAATTATCGTGCGCAGGCGGCTCATGATCATTGATGAGGATGAAGAGGACGCGCGGGAGCTGCTGGAAGCCGCCGGGATCGGTCATGAGTTGACGGAGGCAACGCCGCCGCCGCGTGAAAAAGGCGGGAACACATTTGTGTCAAATCTCTTGCGCAAACTGACCGGAGGCCCAAAGTAGAGCGTATGAAATGTATTGTCACAACCAATAATCCGGCCACGCTCAATTTCGCGGAAGCCGTGCTGAAAGAAGCCGAGATTGATTATTTTGTGCTCGACCAGAATATGAACGTATTGGAACCCGGCATCATGATCCCCCGCCGCCTGATGGTGATCGACGAAGATGAGTCCGCCGCGCGCCGTCAGCTTAGTTTGGCTGGCATGGAGAAGGATTTGATGGGGCTTAGCGGGAAGTAAAGATACCGCGAACCCACCCGGCGAAATCGATAACGATTAAGTCCCTGAACATGTCGGAGTCTTTCCATGCCCAATAACCGAAAACAACGGCCGCCAGCATCCCAAACAGAAACGCAATATCACAGACCCACAACCTTAATTCGTAGTCGCGAGGAACGATATCGTAACGGTCAAACTCTAAACCGACTTCGAATGCCACGGCCCCTAAACAGCCTGCAAGGCCTGTGACCATGGGGACTATAAAGAGCCTTTGATCAAGTTTTATCTCAGTCATTTGTTTTTGATAAATGCCGAGGGTGAAAAATAGGTTACAAAGGAACCCTTTGGAATACACACATCAAACTTGCGCTTTTGACGCTTTCCCCTAGAACGCGGCCTATGACTGAACTTGCAGAAAAACCGCGTTCCTTTCAGGCGTTGATCCTGACCTTGCAGGCCTATTGGGCCGCGCAGGGTTGTGTGATTTTACAGCCCTTTGATACAGAGGTCGGGGCAGGGACTTTGCATCCCGCCACTGTGCTGCGCTCACTCGGGCCAAAGCCGTGGAATTGCGCCTATGTGCAGCCGTCCCGGCGTCCGGCAGATGGCCGCTACGGCGAGAACCCCAACCGTTTGCAGCATTATTATCAGTTCCAAGTCATCATGAAGCCGAACCCGGAGAATCTGCAGGAGCTTTATCTCGGCTCGCTGGATGCCATTGGGATTGACCGCGACCTGCATGATATCCGCTTTGTTGAGGACGATTGGGAAAACCCAACGGTCGGCGCGTGGGGGCTCGGCTGGGAAGTCTGGTGCGACGGCATGGAAGTCAGCCAATATACCTATTTCCAACAAGTCGGCGGGCTGGACCTTGATTTGGTCTCCGGCGAATTGACCTACGGGTTAGAGCGCCTCGCCATGTATGTGTTCGATGTCGATAATGTTTATGACCTGCCATATAACAATCACGGCGTGACCTATGGCGAAGTGTTCCACCGCAATGAAGTCGAGCAATCCACCTATAATTTCGAGCATTCCGACGTTGAAAAACTCCGCGCGAAATTCGAATTTGCGGAGGCCGAATGTAAAGCGCTGTTGGAGTTGGAAAAACCGCTCCCACTACCCGCCTATGAACATGCTTTGAAAGCCTCACACCTATTTAACTTGCTGGATGCGCGCGGGGTGGTGTCGCCGACGCAGAGGCAAGAATATATTAAGCGCGTGAGAGATTTGGCCAAGGGGTCGGCTGAGGCTTATGCGGACTCTGAGAAACCCGCATGAGAAGCGTAGGGAAAGAACTCCTCCACCGCGAAGCGGGGGAGGTGGGCCGCATTGCGGCTCGGAGGGGGTGCAGCACGTCTGTGCTGCCAAATAACTTTTTCGATGCTTCGGTTTCATTTTTTGCAGGCGCGGACGCGCCTGACCCCCTCCGCGCTGTCGCGCACCTCCCCCGCCCCAGCGTTTCCTTCGGAAACGCAAGGGTGGAGGAGATAAAAACGCGAGCTTGGTCATGAAAGACGCAACCGCCAATACCCACGCTCGCGCCAAATCCCATCGCCGCGAACTTACCGTTGCCGAAAATGTCCTTTGGCAAGAAATCCGCCGTAAACAAATCCACGGCTACCATTTCCGCCGCCAAGTCCCCATCGGTCCGTTCATTGCTGATTTCGCCTGCGTGAAGGAAAAGCTCGTGATCGAAGTTCATGGCATTGGCCATGCAGAACCCGATGAAATTATTCGCGATATTCAAAGAACAAAATATCTGGAGTCTTTGGGCTGGCGCGTTATTCGGTTTATGAATGTCGAAATTTTTGATGAAATTGACCCTGTGATCGATGCGATCTGGCATCACCTGAAAACTCCCCAGAAAACCTCGCTGAAAACGTCAGAGACCGTCTAATGGCTGAATTCCTTTTTGAAATCTTGTCCGAAGAAATTCCGGCGCGTATGCAGGTGCGGGCAGGGGCGGACCTGTCTAAGGCTTTGACGGCTGGCCTGACCAAAGCAGGCCTCACCGTTGAGAATGCACAAACCCTTACGGGGCCACGTCGCCTGACCTTTGTGGCGGACCTCCCGCTGCGCTCGCCCGATGTGAGCGAGGAGCGCAAAGGTCCGCGTGTGGGCTCTCCCGAACGCGCGCTGGAGGGCTTCATGAAAGCCGCTGGCCTGTCCGATATTTCTGAGGCTGAAATTCGCACCGACCCGAAAAAGGGTGAATTTTATGTCGCCGTGATGGAGAGTAAAGGCCGCGATACGGATGCGATCCTTCAAGAGCTCATCCCCGATGTGATGAATAGCTTTCCGTGGCCGAAATCCATGAAATCCGGCGGGTCAAACTTTCGCTGGGTGCGGCCTCTGCGCGGATTGATTGTCCTATTTGGCGGGGCGGTTGTTGAGCTGGAAGTTGGCGGGATTACCTCGTCTAACACGACAATCGGCCATCGCCGTCACGGCCCCGGTCCTTTTGTGATTTCATCTTTCAAAGATTATACCGACACGCTGGAGGGCAAAGGCCATGTCGTGCTGTCCCATGAACAGCGCAAAAAAATTATCCATGCCAACGCTTCGGAACTCTGTTTGGCAAAAGGCTTGGAATTGGTCGAAGATGAAGGGTTACTCAATGAAGTGGCGGGACTCACCGAATGGCCGGTGGTCTTGCTCGGCGATATGGATGCGGAATTTCTGACACTGCCGGATGAAGTTATTCGCCTGACGCTGAAATCTCATCAGAAGACATTCACCGTGCGTGATCCGAAAAGCGGAAATCTCGCGGCGCATTTCATCATCGTCGCCAATCAAATCGCGCCGGACGGGGGCGAGGCGATTAAGGCGGGCAATGGCAAAGTCATCTCCGCGCGCCTGTCTGATGCTGTGTTTTTCCAAACCGAAGACGCGAAGAAAAATCTCATCGACTATTACGAAAAACTCGACACGGTGGTGTTCCATAAGAAGCTCGGGACGATCCGCGATAAAGCTGAACGGGTTGCGGCTTTGGCGCGGGAACTCGCCCCGAAAGTTGGCGCTGATCCGGAGCTTGCCGAACAAGCGGCGAAGCTCGCGAAATGTGATTTGGTCACGCAGACCGTGATTGAGGCGACGAGCTTGCAGGGGCAAATTGGACGTCTGATGTATGAGCGGGAAAACAGATTAAATAATAAGTCCGGTCATTCCCGCGAAGGCGGGAATCCAGAGCGCAAAGCTCAGGACAAAGACGCTCTGGACCCCATCCTTCGATGGGGTGAACGGGAGCATGGGAGTGTCGCCACCGCCATTGAAGAACACTATAAACCGCAAGGCCCGTCTGACGCCGTCCCAACCGACCCCGTCGCCATCGCCGTCGCGCTCGCAGATAAACTCGACACGCTGGTCGGGTTTTGGGCGATTGATGAAAAACCGACGGGGAGTAAGGATCCCTTTGCGCTGCGCCGTGCGGCCTTGGGTGTGGTTCGGATTGTTTTGGAGAATGATGTCGAATTTAATGTTTCCCGGTGGGTTCATTCGCCGGGTGGATTGTTCAAGATGCATAACCCTAAAAACTTCGATGAGATAGTTGCTGAATTTGTTAGCCAAGGTGAACTCCGACAGGAAGGCGAAGTTGATGATGAAACTTGGAAAAAACTTAAGTCTGATTATGCCGAGATTATTAATAAGCGGCACGATCTATTCCAAGGTGCTGACCTTGAGGCATTCATTTATCAGCGTCTTCGGGTTTATCTGCGGGACAACGGATATAAGCATGACGTGATTGATGCCGTTCTGTCTGAACCACCGGAAATGCTGGGCGCTATCGTCAACCGCGTCACGGCTCTGCAAGACTTCCTCTCTACGGATGACGGCGAGAACCTTCTCGCGGGGTACAAACGCGCGGCGAATATCTTGAAAGCCGAAGCCAAAAAAGGCGAGCTGCCAACAGGGGAGGCGAATCGACCCAAAGATGAACATGGCGCGGCGCTTTTCGATGCGCTCAAATCTTCGAAACCGAAAATCTTGGATGCGATAGAGAAAGAGGACTATTCAAAAGCCCTCACCAGTCTGGCTCAACTCCGCGCGCCGATTGATGCCTTTTTCACACATACGCAAATTATTTCAGATGACACCGCTGTCAAAGAGAACAACCTTCGACTTCTTGGCATGATTAGTGATACGTCGCGGCAAATCGCGGGCTTTGAGGCTATTCAGGGTTAGTTCCTAGAGCGTCAGATATGTGAGTTTATTATGGACCTCCTAACCGGGAGGTGCGGGTGCGCAACGGACAGGTTTTGACTATGACGAAATGGGTTTATAATTTTGGCGGCGGAACAGCCGAGGGCGATACGTCCATGAAAAACTTACTGGGCGGCAAGGGCGCAAACCTCGCTGAGATGGCCTCGCTTGGCCTACCTGTCCCGCCGGGATTCACGCTCACGACCAAAGTTTGCACCTCGTATTACGAAAATAATGAGACCTATCCCGAAGACA
>Ga0209187_1003051_pt1 | contig 14730 bp, 12 predicted proteins | sample BantaG_FD_187430 | JGI IMG/M metagenome (GOLD analysis project Ga0209187, IMG submission 187430) | Marine algal microbial communities from Bantry Bay, Ireland - BantryBay_4 metaG (SPAdes) (version 2) | ecosystem: Host-associated > Algae > Red algae > Unclassified | place: Bantry Bay, Ireland... | reverse complement strand
CATGCTCCCGGCTTTCTTATTTTTATAAACACTACCAATGGCCTCGGCAGCATCTTCCACAATTAGCAAATTATGTTTTTTTGCCAGGTCTCGAATCGCGTCCATCTCGGCGGGTAATCCGTACAAATGTACTGGCATGACGGCCTTGGTTTTGGGGGTAATCGCACGGGCCATCGCTTTGGGACAGATATTCCAGGTCGTTGCATCAATGTCTACGATGACCGGGGTTGCTCCACTATAAATAATGGAATTGATACTCGCCGCAAAAGTCAGATCGGGAACGATCACTTCGTCCCCTTCGCCGATGCCCAGTGCTTCCAGGGCCAGGTGTAATGCGACCGTGCCATTGCTCACCGCCGCCGCATAAGAAACTCCGCAGTACTCTGCCACCATCGTTTCAAAATCTCGAACATATTTTCCAGCCGAAGAAATCCAGTTGGTTTTAATACAGTTGGTCACGTATTCCAGTTCGTTACCACCAAGTTCCGGTTCTGAAACGGGGAAACGGTTATAGCGGTGGATACAAGCGTAGTCCACCGGGCGACCCGCCTCGTCCAGTAATGGAATATGTCGAATACGATGGTCGAGTAATTGTAGCAACTCTTCGCGGGGTGTATCAATAGCACGGCTTGTAAAATGAGTATTCATGGCTTCGCTCGCATTAGCCGAGAGCGTCAGTTGGTTCATAAACGCCCGACGAATATCTCCGTCGGTTAAAATACCAACCAATTTTCGGTCTTCGTCTACCACAAAGCAAATTCCTTGCGCCGAAGTGTCAATAATTTTAAGAACAGTTTCTAGCGAATCCGTTTTGTTGACGAGTAATTGATCAATTGTTGGTGTCATATTTTAAAGCCTAAAAGTTAGGAATAGCATTGGAATGGGAGCCTGTTTTCTTATTATACGTAATATTTAAACCACGCCAGTTTCTTGGGCGGTAGCCAATCGTTCAATTTGCCTTTTAATCGACGCAATATTTTGCTTTTTAACTTCCAAAACGTGCGGAATGTTACCAAAAAGGGGCATAAACTCACCAAACCAGTAACCGGATTCGATGGGTTGATTATTATCCAGATCACCCGCGTTGTCGCTGTGGTGGATGGCCCGTACGTTGGGGGCTATTTTTTTTACGGCCGCTGTGGCGGAAAAATTCAGCGTATTGGCCGAAACTTTCAAGTGTGCGGTATCTAGTAGAATACCCAGGCGCGGATGATTAATTTCCTGGATGAGTCGTTGCATTTCCTCGGGATCACTGCATAGGAGCGGAGTTTCATCGTGCACGTTTAGATTCATTTTGGCAGTTACATTATTTTCAATATAAAAATTCAGGTCCAGTGCTTCTGCCACGGGTAAAATAATCCGGATCGCATCGAGAAATAATTTCCAGTGTTTTTTACGGTCAATCCGGTCCGTAGATTGCTGAAATTGTTGCCCCAAATCTTCTGGTCGTGGATCCACACAAAAACCCGCGTGGGCAGCATAAAATTTGGCACCTCCTTGCTTACTCCAGCGTAATCCCTTGAGTACGTGTTCAATAGATTGGGTCCAAACCAGGGGGTCTCCACTGGCCAGGTTGAGTACAAATGGTATAGCTGGTGCTGGAAAATAATTATGAACCAACTTGGGATGTGGATATTCATTGAAGAGCGTTTCCAGATCCTCTCGGTAAGGTAGGGCGGAACTGAATTCTAACGGAAAACTTTCCGCCACCGACTGACGAATCATATCTATCGGGTCAGTTCCATAGAAAGCCATCGAGCTGATATAAAAAATGTTTGGTTTAGCGTGCATTTATTCAAAAATAATGAATCTTTTAGGTTAGTGAAAAAGTATTAATAAATTAAGACACTATGCTTCCTCTTTTTCCATCACTCTTCGTTACTAAAATGGTTATTATGCTGTGCATAACGCCCATTTCAGTGCCTTGATTGATGAAAAAATATTTCGCCTTTTATCTCAATCTATTTAATCGCCATTCCTAAACAACTTCTTTACTCAAAGCTAAACAAAAATAATCAACTCAAACCTTTATAACTTATTTTTTAATTGATCCTAAGTCTTTGAATTTAAAAATTTCCCGGTTCCCGGATTTGGCCACAGGCAGTGGCGGATTAATCATTGCTCGTACGAATCGACGGGTATATGTTTCTGACCATGAAGGATCAATCTCGCCGTCGTGAGGACAACCTCGTCGGTAGTATTGGCCTCCTTCTGGTTGTGGTGTGCCGACGTACCCATCGACTACTTTTTCCAGAACTTCCGGAAAATAGTTTAAAGCTTCAAACATGGCCCGATTATACAAAGTAAGTTGTGTATCAAAATCTTCAATCGGAATTGCTTTTTGTAAAATAATATTACCCGTATCAATGGCTGGATCAATGTAATGATAAGTGAATCCAGCCGATTTTTCACCGTTGATCATGGCCCAGGTAAGACTGCTACAGCCTTTATAATCAGGAAGTTGTGAGGGATGAAGGTTGAAAATTTTTCCGTTACAGGCTTCAATGATGTGCGGTTTGATAATGTATCGATAGTAAACACTGGCAATTACGTCAGGTTTGAAGGGGAGTTTGGTTTTAGAAATGTTTTTGGTAGAGTAGGGTATCTTTTTTTCCTCGCAGTAAGCTACCATATCTGCTACGTAGTAAGGCGATTCGTGGGTATAAACGAAAATATGATGTCCAGCACTCAATAAAATTTCCAGTGCTTTACATCCTGCCCAGTGATAACCACACAATATAATTTTCATACTACCAAATGATGTGTTTGTTATTTAAAATAGTATCCTTCGGGAAGGCTGCACTCAACTTTTTACCGATTACCTCGTGGAGTCGCTTGGGCGCTATTCCGGTGGCGGGTCGTTTAAATCCAAGGTGCTTTTGTTCAAGCACCGTACCTGCAGGAAGGTCCATGTTTAGAACAATGCTTCTACGCATCCCCTTAGTATTGGTGATTTCTGCCGCTGTTGGTTTTTTAATTGGATCACCAAGGGCTAGTTCTGTTTGTCGAATTCCGTAAACTAGTTCTTTAAATCCGTTTGGATCAAGTGAACTGGAGTGATCCGGGCCGGGCATATTGGTATCGAGCGTAAAATGTTTTTCAATCACTTTAGCTCCCAATGCCACTGCTCCGAGGCAAGCATAATTATTGGCGACGTGATCCGAGTAGCCGATCAGAACATCGAGTGCCTGGCCCATACTGACCATCGCTCGCAGGTTGGTATCTTCAATGCGGGAAGGATAATTGGTCGTACATTGCAGTAGTGCAATCTGTTCATTTCCCGCCGCTCGAATCGTTTGCACACCTTCGAATACTTCCGACAGCGTCGCCATCCCGGAAGAGATGATGATGGGTTTTCCGAGCCGGGCTACATAATCCAGAAACGGTAACTCCACCAACTGTCCAGACGCAATTTTAAAAGCATCGACGTTCAGCTTATTCAGAAAAGCTGCATCTTCGATATTATAAGGCGTTGATAAAAACTGAATATCCAGTTCCTGACATAACGCAATAATCTTTTTATAATCCTCCATTGGTAATTCCAGTGCCTTCAGCATATCAAATTGTGATTCCTGTCGACTGGTTACTTCCAGCTGATAATTTGCCTTGGGCGCATCGGGCGTTACAATGGTAGAAGCTTTAAACGTTTGAAATTTGACACAATCCGCACCAGTCGCTTTGGCCCGTCGCACCAATTCGAGGGCCAAGTCGAGTTGTCCATTGTGGTTGACTCCAGCCTCAGCGATGATGTAGCAGGGATGGGTGTTAGAGATGTGTGCTTTGCCTATTTTCATAGTGATTAAGATTTATATAGCGGACCAGCCACCATCAACAATTAAATTATGACCGGTAATATAACTAGATTCGTCGGAAAGTAAAAAGCTGATCGCAGGAGCTATATCTTCGGGTTGAGCCATTCTTTTTAAAGGTACTTTGTGTTCGTAATTTTCAACAAATCTTTTAGGTTGATGGTTGAATACGCCTCCAGGGGATACCGTATTTACCCGAATTTGATTTTCTCCAAAATACGAAGCCAGGTAACGAGTAAAGTTTATAATGCCTCCTTTGATAGCAGCATAAGCTGCGGGGGAAGTCATATCTGTACCATCATAGACGGTAAAATCATTTCCTACTACCCCGTAGATGGAAGCAAGATTTACAATAGATCCGTTTTTTTGTTTCTTCATTTCTTCGGATATCAGCTGGCAAATATTGAATACACTATTCATTTGCATATCCACATTGGCCTTCCAGCTTTCTTCAGTTACCAGCTCAAATCTGTTTCCCCAGTCTTCCGTTCGGGGATACGCATTATTAACCAATCCGTCAATGCGGCCATAAGTTTTAATAACTTTTTTGATGGTTTTCTGGATACTGCTTTTTTTGGTAATATCCATTTTATGAAACTTAGCATTAATTTTTCTTGGATGTGGTTTAATATCTGCGTTAATCACTATCGCTCCTTCTTTTGCAATATGCTTTAGCGTTGCCAGGCCAATCAGGCCACTACCACCAGTAACTATAATAACCTTTTTTTTAAGCTTTTTCATTGGGAAGACACATTTTTAAAACCGTGAGAGCATGATCAAAGTCGTTCATGGAGTTAGTTTTGTTTTTTAGAATATTTAGGAAGTATTCCATTTGACAGGTATACGTATCAATCAGCGTTTCAGAGTGAGAGAATATCTTTTCATTATTAAAATAAACGTTACCAAGCTCAATTTCTACCAACAGGGTGCCCGTGGATGCTACGACTTCCAGGGTTCTCTTCCTGTCTTTTCGATAATAATTTAATATGACGGAAGCAAAATAATCGGGGTAAGTAAAAATATAGTTTGCGTAATCTATAGAATTAATAGCCAGGGAAGATTTCCGACCAAATACTTTAGTTGAATTTTCGGGTTCTCCAAACAACCAATATAAATAATCGAGCTCGTGAATCCAGTCCATGTGAATTCCTCCACCAAGTTCTTCGTTGGCACTATAGGATTTTCTAAAATCCTGATGTGGTCGCCATTGGCTGAGGTCAGAACCACCGTAGATATTTACTTCATTGATCCTTAAGGTTTTTTCTTCCAAAAACTTTTTGGTGAATTGCATCACCTTAAGAAAACGAAGATTACAACCTACGTGCGTAAATATATTTTTTGCTTTAATTTCTCTTTGAATACGAATACCATCGTCAATTGTACTTACCACCGGCTTTTCTATCAACAAGGGGATTTTGTACTTTAAAAGTTGTTCTATTTGAAACGCGTGGAGACTGGTAGGATTAGAAATAATTGCGAAGTCCGGAACTTGCGTCAAATCTTTTAATGTTCTTATGTTTTTTACTCGTTCGTAGATGTCTGCATGTTTGGGATCATTGCGCAAGGCAAAAATACTTACCTGTTCTTTTTTTAAATGAACCAGTGCATCAACATGTTTTTTTCCTGCACTACCCAAACCAACTATCAGGACTTTTTTCATATCAAAAGATCCATTTTTTAGTTTTAATTACCATTTCCATAAATTCAAACTCCAGAGGTGTATCCACGTCAAAGCAAATATGGGGGATTTCGTAAACCAGGGTTTTATCCGTGATGGATCCGTGATAACTTCCTGCGAAATATTTTTTACTAAAAATATAAAAAGAAGAATTCATATCGTAAACCAAAGGAGCCTCCTGACGGCTAAATATCGGTTTTTCCAATTTCTTACTTAAATTAAAATAACCGTCCTTTTTTTGTTCGAGCATATTAAAATATGGATTTCGATGAGGAGGAGAAACGGTCACCAGATTTATCGCCTCGGCATCTGCCTGAATAATCCCCAACGCGGTTTCAATATCTTCTACGGAGCGCAAGGGAGAAGTAAGGTCTAGATCGATTAGATAATCAAAATCAATTCTGGTTCTTTTTCTTTCATAATCTAAAATGTCATTTAAGGCAGGACTTTTACTAACCGTATCCGTAGCGAATGCGGGAGGTCGTAGATAATCTGTCTGCAAGCCATGTTCCGCCGCTACTTTTTTTATCTCCTCACTATCCGTACTAAGTGTCAGTATCCCGGAGTGCTTCCGCAAGAATTTCTTGGCAGTAATAATAGAATAGGCAATAAGCGGCTTGCCTGCTATCTGTTTTATATTTTTCCCTGGTACCCCTTTAGAACCACCTCTGGCACAAATTGTAACTAGATATTTCATTTTTGTTAGTCTCTTTGATATAAACGATATTCAACTTTACCTATACTATCATTTACTTGTAAAATTACATTTCGTATGAAAACAAAATTACATTTTCTTTTGGTATTTACAATCTTGTTCATTTACATTTCTAATGTACGGGCACAATCTACAGATGTTCAGGTGATAACTAATTTCTAGAGCATTTTATTCCCCCTTCTTTGTTCCCCCCAAAAGATTTTTTAGCTTTGTTCTACATTTTAAACTACAAATACTATGAAGAGCGTCATTATATCTATCCTTTGCCTATTCTTGGCCCTTTCGCTGACGGCCCAAAAGCCTACGTTAGACTATTATTTTACCAATACCAATTTTGCACAAAATATTCCAACACCCGAGTCAGTCTTAGGTTATCAGATTGGCGAATGGCACGTTAGTCACGATCAGGTATTGATGTATTTTCGTGCCTTGGCTGCCGCTTCTGATCGGGTCACCCTGACGGAATATGCGCGCTCCTACGAGCAGCGACCACTGATATATCTGACGGTAACCTCTGTTGAGAATCATGGTCGGTTGGAAAATATTAAAGAGAACCATCTTGCTAATCTGGGGGGAGGAAAAGCAACGGACGGTCCAGTGGTACTTTATCAAGGGTATAGCGTTCACGGAAACGAGGCGAGTGGTGGCAACGCCGCACTGCTATATGCTTATTATTTAGCGGCTGCTCAGTCGAGCGAAGTCATTAATTACCTGGATAATGCAGTTATATTGTTGGATCCCGTTTTTAACCCCGATGGCTTCCATCGTTTTTCTACCTGGGTCAATCAAAATAAAAATAAAAATCTGGTCAGCGATCCCGCCGATCGCGAGTACCGTGAAACCTATCCGGGAGGACGAACCAACCATTACTGGTTTGACCTCAACCGCGATTGGCTACCGGTGCAGCATCCCGAAAGTCAGGGCCGCATCCGAAATTTCCACGAATGGTATCCCAATATTTTAACGGATCATCACGAAATGGGAACCAATAATACCTTCTTTTTTCAGCCCGGTATTCCTTCCCGGACCAACCCGATTACGCCAAAACGTAATCAGGAACTCACCGGAATGATTGGCCAATTTCACGCCGAAGCATTGGACGAAATCGGCTCTTTGTATTATTCCAAAGAATCCTTCGATGATTTTTATTATGGAAAAGGTTCTACTTACCCGGACGTAAAAGGAAGCATCGGGATTTTATTCGAGCAGGCCAGCTCCCGTGGTCATTTACAGGAAAGTGCCAACGGATTATTGCGATTTCCTTTTGCCATTCGCAATCAGTTACGTACTTCGATTTCTACGTTGAAGGCCGGGGTAATTTTACGAAAGGAACTACTAGGTTACCAACGGGATTTTTATCAATCTGCAAAAAAAGAAGCCGGAGCTGCCAATGTAAAGGGGTATATTTTTGGAAATCCTAAAGATCAGTATCGAACCGGTGAATTTGTGAAAATATTGTTACGACATAATATTGAAGTACAACAAACCACCAAAAGTCAACGGGTAGATGGAATAGAGTTTTTAAAAGAAAAAACATATACGGTAAATATGGATCAGCCCCAGTATCGGTTGTTACGGGCTATTTTCGAACAAACCAAAGACTTTCCGGATAGCCTTTTTTATGATGTATCCGCCTGGACTTTGCCCCTTGCCTTTGGTCTCAATTATGCGGAAGTTGGCGCGGATAAAATGGGAAATAAAAAAGTGACGGAAAAAATAGTCAGTGCTACGCCTTACCCGGGATTGCGAAAATCTGACTATGCTTATTTATTACCCTGGAACGAATACCTCGCACCCGGTGCGCTCTATGCGATTCAAAAAGCCGGACTCAATACCAAGTTGGCCAATCAGAAGTTTACATTTCAAAATAACGGTAAAACCGAAACTGCTACCACGGGAACCATTCTTATTCCCGTAAAAAACAATCAAAAAATGAGTGCTGATTCGATCTATCAATTATTGAATCGAATTCAAAAAAAGTACGCAGTTGAAGTGCGTGCGCTCCCTTCTGGAAATACCAGCGGAGTGAATTTAGGAAGTCCTTCTTTTACTGCTCTTGACCAACCCGAAGTCTTGTTGGTCGTAGGACAAGGCGTGACCAGTTACGACGCGGGTGAGGTCTGGCATCTGCTAGATCAGCGATACGATATGGCCGTTACGATGGTTGAGATGGATCGACTGGGACGGATTGATCTGAGTCGCTATAATGTGATTATTTTACCCAATGGGAGCTATGGTGATTTGAGCGCCGTAGATGATTTGAAAGACTGGATTCAGGCGGGAGGAACGCTGATTGCCAATCGTGGAGCCATCAGCTGGGTCAGAGGGCAGGGTATTGCCAACGTAAAATACAAGACTAGTAGATCAGACAAAAGACCCAGGCAGATTCCTTACAATCGTCGTTCGACCATTAGCGGTGCGCAAGTGATTGGAGGAGCCATCTTTGAAACCAAAGCGGACTTAACTCATCCCTTATTGTATGGTTACGAGCAGGATCGAATCCCTGTTTTTCATCGGGGCACCCAGTTTTTGGAGATCTCTGGAAACAAATATGCGACTCCATTGACCTATACTAATGATCCGGTGATGAGTGGTTATATTTCCAGTAAGAATCTTAAGACACTGAAAAATTCCGCAGCTATTACGGTCAACCGCTTTGGACGGGGACGGGTCATCAGTATGATTCCTAATCCAAATTTTCGGGCTTTTTGGTACGGAACGAATAAATTATTTGCGAACGCAATTTTCTTCGGAGCTACTATTAGTAGCCAGGCAACCAATTCGGCTCCTCCGAAGAAACAGGAAAGCAAGAAGTGAGGAATTGTTTACTTGTTTAATCGTTTATTTGTTGAACCTGACATATGTAAATCGCGTGAAAGGCAAAATAGTCGGTTTTTCAAATAAACAAATAAACAAATAAACGATTAAACCAATAAGCATCACCCACACGGCTCCGTCGAAAATCCCTGTTTTCCTTCATTTCGACCAGGCCAGCATTCCCAGAGTTGTCCTGCTTTTTCAATTTGCCAAAGCTTATCCTTACGCAATAATTTCAAAATGGTCAGCGTGCCTTTCATGGCATCGTCCAGTAAGCCATCTTCGGTAATGGTAACAATGATTTCGTCTTGTGATTCGGGGCCTGCGGCGACCACTTCAATTTTTTTAGACGCACTTTCCAGTTGATCACTGGTATATTGCAGTGCAATTAAAAAAGGCGAAAATACCCAATCATCCTTGGCATCATCGGCCACAATAATGGATTTATTAAACGCGTCAACGTTTAGTTTTTGTCCAACGGTAAGTAAACTATCCAGATTAGAAAAATTATTTTTGCGTAACATCGGAGGCGGCTTGGCAGCGTCGTCGTCTGTTGTCTTTGCCGGGAGGGTAGTGGGCGTCCTGGTTGTTTCTTCACAACCAAAAAATAGCAGACATCCCGCTAGCATAATTATATATAAAAGTAATTTCATTCTTAAACAACTTCTACACAAGATAGTCAGAAAATAGACAATTTTAAGTCAAATATCAAAAATATTATTATTTCGTTAACCTGCGTTAAGAAATATGTTGCGGTCAAAGATGGTTTAGATAATAGACTTGTTAAACTAATCGCATGCTGAGTCGGGCATGAGAAGTTTTTTTTTAATACCAAAAACGCAGTAAACATGATTACTTACAACGAAGCAGCGACAAGCAAAAAAATAAAGCGACGGGCATTATTGGTTACCAGCACCTTTTATCTGATATTATTTGGATTATTAATACTGGGCTATCAAGAAAATATCGTGGACTTTTTTCCTGATTTTATTATGGAATGGTTTGACAAGATTTTCCAGATGGATACCACGCCAGCTCAGTCGGCTCCGCAGGCAAATGGCTCATTTATTTAAGAATGTAAAAAAAAGTTGCACAATCTGTCCAGTAGACAGCTTTAAGATCAATATTGAAATAGTACTAGACTTTCCTCATTTTAATACCGCCCGCTGGCCGCAACGTAATTAATGGCTGTGGAACCACCGCGTCTTTATTTACCAATTCAAAAGTCATTCTCCGTAAGGTCTGAACGAGGACCAATTGCATTTCCATATAAGCAAAGTTAACCCCGATACACATTCTGGGTCCGCCGCCGAAAGGGAGATAAGAAAAGGCGGCGCGTTCCTTCATCCTGGATTTTTCAAAACGATCTGGATCAAATGTATCTGGATTTTTCCAATAATCGGAGAGTCGATGTGCACCGTAGATAAAGGGAAAAATCATGGTTCCTTTTGGAATTTTCAATCCTTTATATTCGTCGTCTTCCAGCGCAATGCGATCCATAATCCAGGCGGGCGGGTAGAGGCGCAGGGATTCCTGGATGACTTGCATCGTGTAGGAGAGCTGCGGTAAATCCAAAAAGCCCGGTGATCGGTCTCCAAGTACGGTAGTAATTTCTTTTCTGATTTTAGTAACCACCGCAGGATGTTGGGCGAGTAGATACCAGGTCCAGGCGAGGGCGTTGGCACTCGTTTCGTGTCCGGCGGAAAAAAAGATCAGACTTTCGTCCACGAGTTGGGTATCCGTCATCCCTTCACCCGTATCTTCGTAGCGGGCGGATAACAACATATCTAGTAAATCATGATGTTCTCCTGTTTCCTTACGACGAAAATTTATAAACGCTTGTAAAATTTTTCGGGTGTGCACTGCGGTTTGATCCGCACTACGAAATTGGCCACTCAAATAATACCAGAGAATTTTGAAAGGCTGTCGTACCTGTTTGATCACGAATTGCTGAATATCTGTAATATTATCCGATAAATCTTTCAAGTCTTGCGCCTCCGTATGTGTGCTAAACAACGATTTAGCGACAATCTGAAAAGCCATTTCCATCATTTCTTCGGAGATATTCACCACGGGTTGTCCTGCAAATTTTGCCTCCAGTAAATCCAGTTGGTTATCAATCACTGACAACATAATCTCTACGAGTCCCGATAATTTTTCCTTATGAAAACCCGGCTGAATCAATCGTCGCTGTTGTCGCCAATATTCCCCTTCAACGGTCAGCAGTCCCTTCCCCGCAAAACGACTCAGCACTTTGGTTTGTAACCTGGATTTTCCAAAATTTTTCTGATTTTTTTGTAGAATATATTGAATCAAACCTGGATCAGCGGTATAGATAATTCGTTCAGCACCCCCGAGATAAGAAGCGTAGGTAGGTCCGTATTCATCGATCCCTTCCATGAGCAACGGCAGTGGATTTTTATAAAAACTGAAAGAGTTCTTAAGAGCGCTGAAGCGGGTGACGTGAGGGAGCGGGTAGATTTCTTTGATGGTAAAAGATATTAGTGATAGAACAAAAATAACTTTTTTGAAGGAGCAATTAGTAGCCGGTGTGTCATTTTACCGAAGAAAATACTATTAGAAAACTGGGAAAAGCCCGCGAAATCTACCAATTCAGACATCCGCACAACTTGTCTTGGCAGCAAGCCATAGATCAAAAAACCAATCAATCCACCACTTTAAAAGTCGTCCGCCGATTTGCCTGATGCTCTTCTTCTTTACATAACTTACAATTACATTCTACGGCGGGAGAATTTTCACCATAGCCTTTTGCCCGAAGTCGATCCGTGGCAATACCTCTAGTGATTAAATAATCTACCGCAGATTGTGCTCGTCTTTGGGAGAGTGTTTCGTTATAAGACGCAGGACCTCGGCAGTCTGTGTGCGAGGCCAATTCGATTCGGATATTTGGATTTTGGGAGAGGGTAGTGGCCAGTTGATTGAGCGTCGGTTCGGCGTCCGGGCGGATGGCCCAATCGTCGAAGTCGTAATAAATATTATCCAGATTAATTTCTGTATTTCGGAATATTTTATCCAACTCAATTTCCAGTTCAAACTTTTTAATCGGATTGGCGGGATCTTTTCCAATTCCTTTGGAAGAAAAATTACCTGTATTATTTAAATACTCATTTTTACTGGCAAAAAGCCGATAATCCATTTCCTCGTCCAGTTCAATTTGTACCAACCCATCGGGACCAACGGGATAAGTTTTCTTCTCCTCACCGAAATTGACATTCAGTGTAGCTTCCCCCAACGGACGACGGCCCAGCACCACACTATTGGGATTGCCGGGAATTTTATAAATTTTTTCTAATACATATACATCCAGTAACATTTTATAAACAATCGGTTTGGGTTTTTCCGTTACGGTAGTGTCTACTGGCGATGGTGGCGGCGGCGGAGGTACTACTTTTTCGTATTGGTAAATATCGTCACCGCCCATTCCGTCCTGACGGGAAGAACTAAAAAAACCACTTTCCAAAACCCCGGATTTATTTTTTGCAAAAGTATTCACCACAAAACCAAAATCGTCTTCACTAGAATTTACGGGTGGTTTTAGATTCTGTGGAGAACTCCAGCGACCATTTTTCATTTTATAAATCCTGAAAATATCCAGTCCCCCTAATCCAGCGTGGTAGTCCGAAGAAAAATAGAAAGTATCCTGATCGACCGAAGGAAATTTTTCGTCACCCTGCGTATTGATATGCCTGCTCATCAATTTAGGTTCGCCCCAACCGTCCAGTGAATTTTTTACATAATAAATATCGTAGCCACCCCAACCATCGGGATGATCGCTGCTAAAATACATCGTCTCTCCGTCCGCCGATAAAGTGGGATGCCCGTAATTGACCTTATCCTCGACAAAACTCAAAGGTTCCGGAATAGTCCAGGCGCCGTCTTCCAGGGTCGTCACCATCAACTTACAGTAATTATCCCCCCGTTTTTCTTCCGTATAACAGCGACTAAAATACATCTCCGTATAATTGGAGTTAAAAGCGACCGTTCCTTCGTTGTGGATAGAATTAATGAGCGGGCTAAAACCCTTTATTTCGTTACTATTTAAGTTGATGGTAAAGATGTCAGAAAAAGCATTTCCGGTCCAGTTATAAGTTGACTCCCCTGTCGCCGAATTGCGGTCAGAAGTAAAGAGCAGTTGTCGATCTGGGTAGATCGCCGGTGCGTATTCAGAATCCGTACTATTAAAAGAAGCAGGAGAAATTTTGTATTCTCTGGATTCCTCGGACTCTCCTTTCCAGCCGATGGCCAGTTCACAAGCTTGGATCTCCCGTCGGTATTCGTAAGGACTGCCAATTTCGATACCGAGATTTTTAAAAGCCGTTTTAGCCGCTTCGTACTGTCCATCTCGTTTGAGGGCGTAGGCGTGTTGTTTAAGCGCTTCTTCACCCGCACCAGAGTCGTACGCAGTCAGGTACCATTCGATGGAAGCCGGAGACTGATTGGTATGTCGATAAGACTCGCCGATCATCATGGCCAGTTTACCTTTTTCAATTCTACTTTTGGATTTATTATATTCTTTTTTGAGCATCGGAATGGCCACCGCATACTGTTTTCGGTCAAAAGCCATTGAGCCGTCCTTAATTTTTTGGGTAAAAGTGCAAGAAAGGACAAAAAGAAGTGTAAAAATAGGGAGTACAATTTTTTTCATGGCTAAATATAAGGATTCGTGATGCCTTATTAAAACGTTCGGAGCGTTTTGAATGTTGCGTCGGAAGTGTTGATGTGTTGAGATGTTGAGGCGCTTCGCTTGTTGAAATGTTGAATCGTTGAAATCGAATGGACTAAGATTTCAGTAATAACGAATTGATAAAAATACCGATAATCGCTCGAAGTCTAAAATTTGATAAAGAGAAATCGTTGTTGAGTAGTACTTTGCTGAGAGTGATTTTTCATTTTTCTCCCGGATTTGCGAAGGCCGAGAGCGACGCAGGAGCGAACAACTGAGTAAATACGGGATTAAAAAAAATGAAAAATCGCTCGAAGTCTATATAAAAAAAATAAGTCTGATGTTAGACATCAGACTTAGGAAACGAATCTTACAATTTTTTAACCAAAACTTACACTATATCTATATTCAAGGACTGTGCCAAAAAGAAAATTAGTGAAAAATTCTTTGTTTTATTAGTTGTTTATTACGTAAAACATTTTATACTTCATAAACCATAAAAAACTAGAAAATGAATTATTTCTTAGATCAAGCCAAAAACGTAAATTTATTATTAACTCATTCCTAAATAATATTAAAAAGGCCCAAATCGTTTGTTTCGATTTGAGCTATTTTTTTAGCTTTTAGCCAAAATTAGCTTTTTCAAACTATCTTAAGTCTAAAATTTGATAAGGAGCAATCGTTGTTGAGTAGTACTTTGCTGAGAGTGATTTTTAATTTTCCTCCCGATATATGCGCAGGCCGAGAACGACGCCAGGAGTGAACAACTAAGCAGATTCGGGATTCAGAAAATAAAAAATCACTCGAAGTCTATATAAAAAAAATAAGTCTGATGTTAGACATCAGACTTAGGAAATGAATCTTACAATTTTTTAACCAAAACTTACAGTATATCTATACTCAAGTACTGTGCCAAAAATGGATATAGAGGTAGTCTTAGGTGTTATATTAATATCACTTTGGGAAAATAATGCTGTTTTAATGAAGACTTGGCTGAAATAGACAGTTTTTCACAAACGTCTTTGCT
>Ga0209187_1003049_pt1 | contig 14740 bp, 16 predicted proteins | sample BantaG_FD_187430 | JGI IMG/M metagenome (GOLD analysis project Ga0209187, IMG submission 187430) | Marine algal microbial communities from Bantry Bay, Ireland - BantryBay_4 metaG (SPAdes) (version 2) | ecosystem: Host-associated > Algae > Red algae > Unclassified | place: Bantry Bay, Ireland... | reverse complement strand
CCTGCCCACCAATGTCGGATGACACGACTCGTCTTCGGCTTTCCTGCGTCGCAGCCGCGCATGCGTGCGCTTGCGCGCAGACGCCACCACCACACGTACAGCGCAGTGGTCTTCTGCGTGTTTTCGTCGCGTCGGTCGGCGTGCGGGACAGGGAAGCGAAGCCACCAGGCATCGTGCCGAGGCGGTGTCGCGCGTCGCGGAGCTTCCCCTAGGCTGGTGTTGCCGCTTAGGAGCAGTAGGCGGGGGGTGTTCGACTGGTGCGTGCTGCTGCCCGGGAGCGCGGAAGGGGACGGTGGTGGAGACGGCTGTCTTTCGCGGGTTCTTTGCGACGGACAGGGCAGTGCTGGGTGCCTAGGCGCATGCACTGTATGCGTACCGGTGTTTCCTGCACCGCACCGCGTGCGCTGCCCTCCCGACGTACGCGTGTCTCTTGATTCTCCGCAGTCCCGGCGCCACGTCTCGCCGCTGCGTGCGTTGCTCCTCGCGCGTTGCGTGCCTTTCACCCATGCACTTCGGCCCTGCCGGAGTCCATGCGTGCCGTTCTTTCTCCTTTTCCTTCTCCCCACCCGTACCCATACACACATCTTCTCAGACCCTGCCCTATTCTGTACCTGCCCGCGTTGCTCGCACCCTGTCTGCCCCCCACTCCGCTCCCGCTCCCCCTCCCCTCACATGCAGCAGCCGTGCCATAGTAGCACCCACACGCACCGACGACGGTTGCTGGGTGTGGCGCGGGCACGTTTTGGGTTGCACCTTCGCTGTGACGGCCGTGCCGTCCGCCGCCACCCGCATTGGCGAGCCTGTTCGCTTGAGTTTCGGCGTGTGCGTACGCTGCTCCTCCGCGTTCGGTCTACCTCTTTTCTTGCGGTACGCTTTTTCGACTGCATTGTCCCCCACTCTCGGACGGGGGATGGGCGCCATCAGATGGACGGGGCTTGTTGACGTGGATCATTTGCACACAATGAGAAGAACGTGCATCTGTTTGCCTCTTCTCTCCTCCATTAGTTTTGGTGACAGCTTTCTGACAGGTCCCTTGGACCTGCCGTGTGGTTACTTGGTCGCCCGCTGTCATTTTCTACATCATCTGCTGTCTGTTGGCCTGTCTCTCTGTTTTTTTTTGGATACACGCCGCGCTCCTTGTCTGTGCGGTCGTTCTCGCTGCATGACGTCTATGCCTCAGTCACTACCCACGTTTTGTTCTGCTCGCCTGCCAAGAAACAATCCTTCTGTTCAACAATCTCCGCTACAAGTGTGGTCAGGCGAGCTTCCATCAAAGAGATTCTGTACGTTCTGAGGGTAGGCTGTTGATGGGATGTTGATGGGATGGCGATGTTTCTTCCTTCTTCAGCGCAGCACCGCATCGCGTGCGGCATGACACATGGGGGATAAGCATTGCGCGGTCGACCGGCCGGCTTCGTACACGGACAGCGACTGCAAGGCATTATCCCGTAAATGTACCTGTGCTTCTTTTTCGCCATCGCGGTTGCCTGACATGTCACCGTCTCAGTTCCCACTCGACATCTCTGGGGTTGGGGTGTCGCATCTTCTGAGTACCTGCGGTCTGTTTTCGTTTGTGTTCGCATACCCTTGTCTCCTCCTCTGGTGCTTCCGTTCGTTGTGCTTACCCCCTGCACGTTGTGCTCACCCTCTTCACCCCCACGCCATCCCCCACTCAAGGAACCCACGAAGTGTGCCAGTGCCGAGCCGGTTAAACATGCGGGGGGCGCCGCACCACAAGCGTCCAGCCACGTCGCCCCCGACAGCGAGTAGGCGATCAAGCCGGCGTATCCGCCGAGCAGCGGAGCGCGCTGCCGGCGCCCTAGCAATTACATCGCCGTCCCCGCCCGCGAGCCCTCATGCCGCGCCTCGTAGCCGTGCCCCACCCCGCCCACGCCGGAATATACCGCTGCCAACTACGTCTTCATCGACGCATGGTCATGCCGTGACGGCCACCACCCGCGTCTCCGGGGCGGTCGCGCCGCCGTCCACTCCGACCGCTGACGGTACAACCGCTGCGGTGGGCGACCTGCTTGCCGGTGGAGCCGCCGCACCTCTCTTCACCGCACCCGTGGTGACCGCGCCCATACAAACGGAGCTCGCCGGTGTGGGACCTGCCGATGGCAGCGGCGACGCTGCACTCGCCGCAAACACGCGCGCGCCCCGATCTGGGGCGGCGGCGCAGCCCTCGATGAGCGGCGGCAGTGCCGCGGCGGCACCCCCCCCCCAGCTGGTCACACTATCGACTGGGCGGACGGATGCTGGTGGCGCCATCGTCCGTCAAGCTGGGGCGGTGCGGCGGCTCCGCGAGCCTGCTGCTCCACCAAATGCTGCGACGGCCGGTGGTGCCGCTGGGGCTCCTTTACCCGCAGCCGGGGTGATCGAGGCGGCTGCTGTGGTGCCACCCGCTGCGGCCATGGCGGACCTGGTCGTTATTCCTGTGGTTCATCTCACAAGTGGGGCCATGGGGGGGGGGGTTGAGGCGGAGCTGTCGGCCGGGCATCTGCTGTTCGTCGATGGAGCGGACTACGTAACCGCCAAGAACCTGGTGATGCGGCTGTTCTTCGGCGTCCCCGACATCGCCACACGCCTGATGCGGCTCGGGTGCCTGCCTGGCTGTCCCGATGCTGTGGCTGAGGCCGCCGTGGGCGGACCCAACGCGCGCACGCCCTTGCAGCGCGCCGCCGACCAGCAGGCGTACAAGAAGCTGGTGGCGATCGCCCGGTACGCGGAGTTATGGGGCTTCGACAAGCCCAACCTGTGCGCGGTCGTCAAGCAGGCGCTGCATCTGTCGGAAACAAAGCAGTTTGCTACGGTCGCCAGCATCGCGATCACAGCGGCGAGCGCCTGGACGATGCACACGGCAAGCGCCACTAACAGTGGGGTCAAGTCGACCAGCGTGGCGTACGCCAAGTCGGTCAAGCTCTTCTGTCAGTTTGCGTCCAATCCCGAAAGCCAGCAGCCGGGCGGTGTTGTGCTGCCCGTCAACCGGTACGTCGTCGTGACGTTCCTGCGGTCGGAGCAGGCCCGCCCTAAGCGCACGGGCAACCAGTCGGGCATCGTCGGCGATGACGAGTCGGACACGGGGTCGGACGGGGAGCGCAACGGCGGGGGCGACGCCAACGACGCGGACGACGACGACAACTGGACGGGGGAAATGCAGCGTGGTCTTGGAGAGGGGGGGGGTGGTGGCGGACGCGTACGGGGTGCAAGTGGGAGCGCGCAGCGGGGTGATAACTCGCTAGCTGGGTCATCCCAAGCCGGTAAGGATGCACATGCCTCTAATCGTGGCGCTGACGGCGCCAACCCCATGCCGCGTGGCGGTCTCCCCGGTTCTCAACTGTCGGCAGCAGACGCCCCAACCAACCTCCACCCCCCTTCTGTCGGCCACAGTCCTCCGGCTGCCGCATCAACGTTTGCTCCCCCCCCCCCGCGCTTGTTCACCGGTGGTACGCGCACACCCCCGCCGCCCGCGGCTGGGCGTAATGCCTCTGGAGTTACGGCGCCGCGCGTTCGGACGGTGGGCCAGACCGTGGTCAAAATGCATCAAAGTGCGATGGCCAAGGTGGGGCTGATCTTTAACCAACTGTGGACGGCGTGCGGGTGCGTGGACTGCGCGCGCTACGACGTCGAGGCCTACGCGTTGGTGGGGACATATAACGCGGCCAACCTGGTGGTCAGTGAAACGCAACGCAACCGCACGCTCGAGAATACGGTGTCGGGCGCGGCCAAGGCCACGGGGTTGCGGGATCCGACGTTGCCGGACAAGGAGCGGCGCGTGCTGATCGAGACGCTGCTGCTGAGCCCAACCACGAGCAAGAGGATGCACAAGTCTCTGCTTCTGGCTGCCCTGTTTGTCCTCTCCTTCTCGCTCGAGGCGCGCGGCGCTACAACGCGCGGTCTGGAGTGGAGTGACCACGCGGTGCGGCAGTTCACGGCGATGTTTGGCACCGCCGGCGTCGACGTCTTGTGCACGTACGTCTCGGCGACGAAGACGGGGGAGGGGGGGGCGTACTGCCTGGGCTCCATCGCGCACATAGACCCGTGGTTGTGTCCCCTCGGGGCGGTGGCAGACGCCCTCGTGGCCGACTGCCGCAGGGAGGGGCAGGACCTATTGACGCCCCCCGTCTCCTTCGCGCCCAACTTCAACCCCACCGACGCGGAGATGAGGGCGACGGGCATTGACCCCAAGTACTTCTGGGCGTCGGCGTCGGAGCTCGGCTGGCGACCGTGGTACCAATGGCGCCAAATCCAGGCCATGCGCGGCGGTCCGTACAAGGCCATGTCCTACGACTTTCACCGCGACAACCTGAGGAAGGCGGCGGGTGGGGCGGACATCAACGTGCGGGCGGTCAGCACGCACGCGTTCCGCAGGGTGGCGGCGCAGAAGGGCAAGGAGTCGGGCGTCCCGGTGGCGGACAACCTCAGCCACGGGATGTGGAACCTCGGAGCGGCAAACGGCGCGTACGATGGGCTGATCCTAAACGCACCGATGATGACGGCGTTGTCTGGCCGGTCTGCCGACTGCTCGTCCCCCGTGACGCCACGCCTTTCGGTTGAGGTGCCCGCCTCTCTGCAGTGCACTATTTGTCCGTGGCTCGACAGCGAGGAGGCTGAGTACGCCGCTCGCGTGAGGCGGGACCACCGGTGCCAGGACCAGGCCCTGCTCGACTTTTTCGCCCTCGTCCGCGTAGCGCGGTCGGTGTTCTTCCAGACTTGGGCGGCGCGCGTCGTCATTACCAGCCTGCCCCCCAACGCTGAGATTCTCCGGCACCCACTTTTGAACAACGACCACTTCCGCGACTTTTGCAAAACTATGGCCAAAGTTTTGGCCGACGACGGGCGCACCGTCGAGGCCGCCGTATCTCAGGTAATGCCGCAGTTATCCCACGCCGTCAAGGTGGCCGTCGAGGCCGTGGCGGCGGCGAGCTCCTCGTGCGTCGTGGATGTGGAGCGGCGCCTCAGCATCCAGATGGACGACGCGGTGGCGGACATCAAGGCCCACAACAACCAAGGATTCTCGGCCATGATGGAGCTGCTCGGATCGACGGCGGCTGAGGTACGGAGCCTGCGCGCGGACGTGGCTCATCTGCGTGGATTGGCGGGAGGGGCTCTGGGGGGGGGCGTCAGCGCCGAGGAGGTCCTCGGTGGCCCGGGGGGTGTAGCAGGAGGGGCGAGCAACGGCGCTGCGGGTCACAGGCGTGGGGCTGGCGGGACGGGGGGTAGCGGATGGGGCGGGGGTTGCTCCGCGACAGCGGTGCCTGCGCGAGAGCCGCTTCCGCGTGGCGCCTCAGTGCGGGATACCGTGGCGGCTGCTGCTGCTGCCGTCGTAGACGTCACTCAGTACACCACTACTGCGGTTGTGCAGCTCCCGCCCACTGTCACGCCCATTGCTGAGGCGCCATCCCCGCCTGTTATATCCTCTCGGCTTGCCCAAGACCGGGAGAACGTGCGGCAGTTGACTTTGCAGCACAAGCTGGAGGGGGTGCCCATCTTCTCTGGCAGTGGCCAGTACGTGCCGCTCGTGCCACTCACGAAGGATTTGGGGTGGGAGGCGGCTCTGTCTGAGTACGCCGAGGGGTTCATTGGGAGGGGTGTTGGAAATCGGAGGGCGTCCATTCGGGAGGTCGAGGCCATGTTCGGCGAGCGGTGGCGCCTTTGCATCCCGGACCCGGCGGACCGGCGCCGTGTCGGCAAGCTGTACTCGGCGCGGTCGCCAATCTACCGGGCGTTCCAGGAGGAGTACGCCAAGCGGGGCGCGGCCCTGGGGGTCGGCCAGGTGGTGTCTTTTGTGAAGGCCAAGTACAAGGGGAGGGGAGGGGCGGTCGCTGTGTACAAACTAGCTCAGGTGGACTACCCGGCTAAGAAGTGAACGTGTGCACTCCATGCATTCTCAACTGTACAGCACAATGTATGTTCTTTGTACTGCGCCACGTGCGCTGCATGCCGTCCCTTTCATTGTGCTCCCCGCGTATTCCTACGCAGTGCGACTGACCCGACGTGGTACTGATACTTTTTGGCATTCGCATTTATTCTAATATCCCTCTATCACCCCACCACATGACAGAAGTTTTAGTGTGTACCCGTATCCCTCCCAGGACCCCACCAATCGACCAAAGGACATCATGTGGCACCTCGGAGACTATTTCACTTAGAGAGCCAATGCCACCGGCCAAAGACTGCTGTGGGGTATCTATGAATGAAGCAAAAGTGGGAGAGGAACAGGATGGGCGGCAGGCTGTGAATAGCGGTGGAGTGGCGGTGGAGTGGCGTCGGTTAGAGACGTATGGTGGCGAAAGAGGTGGGGGGCGGGGGCGGACACGATCGGTGGCGGGCGAGGCGCAGTGCAAATGAGACTTAAAGTTATGTCCGAAAGAGGTAAGACACAACGGATGAGCTACAGAAAAAGAGGGCAGTGCGCGGGGGGGGAAGACAGAGCATTGCCAACGCCTGGAATGGGCAACTGTATGCGTGGTCGACTACGGAGCGGAGGCTAAAGAGCACAAAGCAAGGCGTTGATTGCGTTAATGATGTTGGGCATCGAAGGCTGCATGGGCATGCGTTGTTGGCCACACAGTGCCTTACGGCGGATCACAACCGACTTGTTGACAAGCTGGCCCGGGCTCGTGTTGACTCGCGCTGTGGCGCATGCATTGTGCGGCCCACATCGTTTGCGCCGCAGATGTCATTTGTCAAGTCAGTTTTCAAGAAATGGGTGCACAAACGTCGGCAGTGGCTCCACTCCAGACGATCTTGGCAATCGACCGAGCCAGGCACGATTCAGTCGACGCTCCCCCCTTCAATGGCCGCTCGGGGGGGGGACTTAGTTACATTCATCGTCGGACCATGCAAGGCACTGTCGGACCGATCGCCGTTTGCACTGACGCTGCGAGGTCCGACGCCGATCCGACGATCGTGACAGAGATACACGATTATAATACGGTTGTTGCGGTGCCGGCGGCGGGGCAGTGGCAGCAGCGGCGCCATGGGTGACTGGACGACGGCGCGGGTGCGGTCGCTGGACAAGACACTGTGACTGGCACCGCATTCCTCTTCACCTTCGTAGAAGTCCTATGACCTCTTTCTCCCCCTCTGCGCTTCCCCCCTTCCCTGCTCCATCATGTATGTCATCCCGCATGCCGCGGCGAGGTGCACCGTGGGGACTCGGCAAACGAGTGGCGTCGGCCGGCTTGACGGCCGTCATTGACGTCATTGACCGTCATTGACGTCATTGACGGCCGTCAAGCCGGCCGACGCCACTCGTTTGCCGAGTCCCCACGGTGCACATCCGGGGAGTCTGCTCCTGGCGTTTCCTCGCTCTCTGGCGCCGCTCATAAGCTCAACGAGCGGGCGCCGACCAACGATTGTAGCAGCTCCTCTTGCGAGACGGCCACGATGGTGATGTAAAGCGGCGGCAGCTCGTGCGGCCACCCGGTGTCGTCCTTTCGCCGTGATACGGGCGCGCCGGCGGCCCCGCCGGGGGCGTCCAACACAGTCCAGCCGCCGGGGATGCGTAGCAGCTCGAGTAGCTCCTCTTGCCCGACCGCTTGCAAGAGGACGTGACGGGGGCGATCGGCCGATAAGGGGAGCGGCGGAGCGCTACTAGTAGAGGAGGTCAAGTCCGGAACCCGGGCCATAGCGTCGGGCGTCGGGGCGGGCGCGGCAAGGGGCAGGACCACGTTGTCTGCGCGGTCGCCAAGGTTGGTCGTCGTTGCCGAAAACGAGTCGCACTTGTTGCGTAGATCATGCGCGCAGCCGGTGCTCGGACGCTTCTCCTACCGACTGTTTCACCCGCCGGTGGTGACAGCCGACGTGGACGGATGTCCTGGAGGACACCGTTGGCTGCCAAGGGCGCGCTCCAGCGGTATCGAGGGTGTTTGAGCCAAGATACCCCCGGTGGATGGCTCCTTTGTGTGGGGTTAGACGGGTTTTGGTGGATGGCAATGCGAGGTTTAAGCGGCGTTTTGATGTGAAGAGAAAGCCAACGTTGCTTTCACGTCGGGTGCATCTGCTCTGTGTGGCAGAGACAGCATATGGAAACAGCGTCGTGTCATTCCTCGTCATACCTTGTACGCAACAGCGCGTTCATGGAGTGGCCTCGTAATGACTCTAGAAACAAGTGCCAGCAGTGTCAGCGCGGTCTCGGTGCTGAGCGCCCATAGGACGGCATGCGGATGACGTGGTCCCCGAGCCCGGCCGGCCGGCCGGCCGGTCGAGGACCACGTCATCAGCTGGTGCCCTCCACCTGACGGCTCGTTTGGGCTCCCTGCAGCCGGCCGTCTCACAAGGAAAGTCCCGTCCACTCAACGCACGCTTGCAACTGCCGAGATCCGTATGCTGGAGAGCAGAGCCGTGATGTGCTCCCAGAGCTTCTTTACAACCGTTGGCTGCCCCCAAAGGTCAAGGAACCCTCACGCAACGCTGGACTCCTGGAACACCGAGGACCACCGATGGTTCGTCGCCACGCCCGGTGGGCAACAAGGCTTCCGTGTCGACCAAGTCAAAGTGTCGTCGATAGCCGGCGAGGACAATGGCGGTCTGCTGGTCCCCCCATACACTTGGGATGAAGAAATTCGAGCGGTCGACGATGCGTGCTCAGACGTGGGAACTCAAGCCTGTGCGGCTCAGGTCGCGTGTCCTTCTACGTCGTCTTCCTCCGTTCGTGATGGCACCAGCCGCAAAACGAGATGAGCCGACTCAACTCAGTTTTCCGCTTGTGTGGTTGTCAAGTCTGTTCATCCATACATCTGTCAAGTACAGGGTTGAGCGATCGAAGTTCGGTTCGGACCTGATCGTTCAAAGTTAGGGTCGGACGACAGGAACTTTGAAATACTTCGACCCTAACTGTACATGCCAAATAAAAAAGCAATAATAATATATGAGGCCGCAGGATACTGTGAAATTCAGGTACCTGTCCTGGCTCGACCTGAAGACGGTCCATCGTGCTCATGTTTTAGGGCCCTGATGTCTGCGCGCATGGCCTTGGCATAGAAGCTGCAGCTTCCAGACATTGCTTGCTCGAAGGAAAGCGCCGCTCTCGAACGGGGAAGCGTGGTGCCCTAAGCTCGGGAGCTGCCAACATATCGAGACTGGTACCAGAATTCTCACGCCCACCATGGTGGGCGTGAGAATTCAATGCAATTAGTCCGGGCACATTCATATAACAAGTCTGTTTCAAATGGTTTGGGTTCGGTTTATTCAGCCGAGTCATCGGCTGTACTGGTCACAATGGCCAAAATGTTTGGTTGGGACGTTCAGACCGAAGCTTGGAACTGTGGCACGATTGAAAATGGCACATGGTGTGCCTGAAGCTAGGCGCGGGCTGTTTGCGATCATTGATTCGCGCGCCTGTGCGCGGGGTCGACCGCCTGGCCAGGTCTGGACAACCGCCTCGTTGCCCCGCTCTCGCCAGCGGCGAGAGCATCTCGTGCCGCCCCCGTTCGGCCAAGCCCCACTGACGCAAAGCCGACGCGGCCCCCGTCGGTCCAGCAGCCTATTGGATTCTCGGCCGCGGGTTGCTTTCGGTAGAGCTGACGTTTTGACAGAGCCGCATAAGACAGCGCCGCCGTCAGCGCAGTAGGCGGGCCCACAACCACAGTGTTCGACCGCACCCCCGAAAGACCGCCCCGCCTCGCGGCCCATCGAGGTGGAAGCACTTTTTTATTGGTCACACGGCCGCTCACGGGAATGGCTAGCAGATATCCCGCCGACAGAAAGGAATCCGCCGTACCCCATTTGACTGGTGACAGGTCAGCCAACACCCCCAGCCTACGTGTCCGTTGGTGCGTACAGTACCACCACACCGCGAGCACGCGGTGTGGTAGACTCCTCGAGGAGTCTACACCTCGACGCAGCGCGGCAGGGTGTCCCCCTGACAAAACCACCGGCAATCAGGGCAGCCACAAAGACCGTCGTGAGGACTGAAACCCCCCCCTATTCATACGTCCCCCGCCCATTCGCCCTCCCTCCTCTCCCCATTGCTTGCTGAATCGATCAGTCCGGCTAAGGACGCGAGGTGCCAGCTACACGCCACTAGAGAGGCACGCCACGTCCCCATTGGTCTCCACCCTCTACCAAGAAGTGGTGGAACGCCAAAATGATCTCCTGCGAGACGCTCTGTGCGTGTGTTTCTGGCAGTGTTCCCAGGCCGGCGGCCTCGTCCGTCCCTGGGAGGGCCGCCGCGACCGGCGCCGACCACCCGTTGCACGTACAAAAGTGCTGTACGACAAACGTTGCTGCACGGAGGGGGTCCGCCCCAGCCGCGGCGGCCCGCCCGCTGCTTGGGGTGTGAAACGGGACTCGGGCTCCAATTGGTCGGCGCTGAAATTTCAAAACTTTAGACGGCGGTAGCCCTCCGACGAAACACGGCCACGGCCACGAGCCGTGGCAGTCGCAGCCCCCGCCGTCGACGCGCGGCCGCCGACCTCCGCCGCTGCCCCGGCCGCCCCACGCCGCTTGAGCGCGCGGGAGGTTCCGCCTGGGGCGCCGGCGGTCGACTCTGTAGCCCCGCCTGCGTGCGTCGTTTGGCTGTTGCCCTCGGCGGCGCCGCCGTGTGTGGCACTGCGCCACGCGCCGCGGCGCGTGGCGCAGTGCCACACTCGAGCGGCGGCGGCGCCGCGCCGCGCCGGTGTGGCGCAGTGTCCCCTACTCGATCTGTGGCAGCGCGGCAGACCGCGTTCTTGGGGAAGGGGGGTTGGCGGGAGAAGGGGCAGAGGGAGCGGCGGCACTGCCACCGCAATCGTTGTGGGCGACGATGTGTCCGGACGTGGCGCGGCCGCGCAGGGATTGGCCGCGTCCGTCTCGGTTGCACAACTGCCGTGCTCTGTGTTGCTTCTGCTCTGCCTCGCCTCATGGTGCCTACCCGGCGGCGTGAGTGAGGCCCCTTCCCTCCTCGCGCAATTTTGGACCCTGCCGTGCGCATCGATGTTCGGCGTGTTTCCCGTAAAGTGTGGCGCTCACGCTTTGGCGCCCTCCTGCCCCTCTCGGGTTCTTGCCGCTATCCCACCGTACATAGGGTGCTACGCTCCAGCGGCCACCATTGTGGCGCGACGATGCGCCGCTCGGCCCCGGCGGCGGCGGTGAGATTCCGACGGCGGTGCGTATCCGTCGCCGCGTCAGCAGCTGCGGCCCGGCGCCGTGACGGCTGGCGGCGCGAGACGAGCGGTCTGCTACCTTCCTCGCTGCCCTCTGTCTATGAATGCCGCTCCATCTCAGACGTGATAATGCATGGCCGCTCTCCCAACCGGGCGACATGCAGCGCCTTGCTCGGCCCTCGCTTTCACTCTCCTCACGTTGGCAGCTTCTAGCCTGTCGGTCTCTCGCAGTTCTCGGACCCCTGTCTTCTGTCTGCATCCCTCTCTCTCTCTCTACATACCCCCCCCTTCTTTTGGCCTTCTGAGGGGTGGCGTGAACCCCCCCGCGGGTGATGTGGCTGCGGTTGATCGCCATGCAATCTTCACCGCCAACACTGCGCTGGGCGGGTTATTGCGTTGTCATGGCGCCGTTGGACGGTGGCAACGGTGCAAAAGGTGCTTGGAGGCGAAGGAAAGCATGTACGCGAGGCCCACCTTCTCATCCCGCTACTCCTCATCGCCCCGCGCTCTTTCTCACCCACTCACCCACAACCGCCTCTCTTTCGACCACAACCCAATTCTCTTTCGTGCACCACCTTCCTTACAGCGGCGACCTACGGCCGTGTCGGCACGGCGCCCCGCCTTGGTCGTCGTCGCGCCCGACGCCGCTCTCCGCGGCAGCAGTGTGTCGGCATGGAAGGTGCCATTGTCGATCGAGCCCGTCGCCATCCACCGAGCCTACGCGGCTCACAGGTTGGTCGAACGGCTGCCGGCCACCAGCTGTAACAGCTCCTCTTGAGAAACGGCGACAACGGCGACTTGGAGCGGTGGCAGTTCATTCGGCCACCCGGCGTCTTCTTCCCCGGGCGGCTGGAAGAAACCGGCGGCCGGGCCAGTGTCGTCAAACTCCAACCACCCGGCTGTGATACCCATCATATCGAGGAGCTCCTTTTGCGACATCGGCCGCACGTTGACGCGGCGGGGGAGAGCAGGCGGCAAGAACGGCCACCGGGCATTATCGTTCATGGCGGGGACGTTGTGCAAGCGGAGCACCATGTTGTGCGTTGGGGCGGGCGCGTGAGCACGTTGCCTGCGCAGACCCCAACAGTGGGGCTAGTTGTCACTAAGGTGCCACTCCCGCTGCTGAACTCGTACGTTCGCCCGCCGTTGTCCTCATGCGCTCGTTCAACGTTGTCCTCGTGACCCCGCCAGCCACGCGCGCAATAGCCGCCCGTGATCACCGCCAACGATGGCGCGCGCCCGACCTGGTGTGTCTTAGCGCTCACTCGAGCATCGACCGGTAGTATCACTGGACGTCTAAATGCAAGTCGTGGACGTACAGAGGAGCACGTCGGGTCAGACCGGGGTTTAGTAAACGGCAGCGGGCCATCAGGCTGTTTTGTGCACGCCGCGTCTGAGCGGCGGCTCTGCTGAGCAAAGCAGCTCAGCCCTGCCACCTCGCGCCAGGGGGGTCGTCTATCCAATTTAGCGAAGTGGTGGATTGAACAAATGCGCGCGGGCGCGCTGTCTGCCCTTGGCAGAGTCCTCATTCGGAGGCGTGGCTGACCGGTCCGAGGTCTATTTCACCTGTCGGCGGCCATTGATACGCTGCGGACAGCGGGACAGGGCCGTGGCACCTTCTTTCTCGACCATTTTGGCGGCCGCTGACTCGGGAGGTACGTCACGCCGAAAGCTTGTGCGCTCATCTTGGCGAGGATTGTGAGCTGTTGAAGAATCATGACCTTGCACGCGTATTCTTCCCCTCACCTCTCCCTCGCATTGTGGACAGGAGGGGCATCACGTCATCGACAGGGGAAACACCCGTCGAGCTTTGCACGCGCGGAAAAAAATGTGACAAGGTGCACTCAATGGACCACGAGGAGAACGATTGGCCTCGTACCCCTCTGAGTGGAAGCACTAGGCCAGATGATGACTCTTGACCCAGTCGGGGCTCCTGGGGACAGCAAACCTGGTTGAACGATGAACCAAGTACAGCCAGTTGTCAGGGTTGTTTTCTGACACGATGTCTTCACCACACAGATCGTGACCGGTCTGCGCCACCGTGGCCATGGACCAAGTGGGTGGCTGTGAGTGCGTTGGACGGCTGGGCCACTCGGTCCGCGGAGTACACCTCAGGCACGGACTCGTCTTCCTTGTTGCCACCCTCTCGCCAGTGCTGATGTGGGTATCGGGCGGCACCATCTCGGACGCGCGAGGACTAGTGCAAGACCAGATACCAACGCTGTGACGAGCTCGGAGCTGACATGGAGAGAACACGGACCACCGCTCGTTGGACACGGAAATTGAAACTGGGAGCCTGGGCCGTGTTCCTCCGTCCCCTACAATTCCGCGGTCCATTTTTCATCTGCTGGCCACCTCACCATCCGCTCCAGTCGATGCGCTGGTCGTAGCGTGCACAGCGCAACCATCCATGCTCGATGACGCTGGTAGGTCGGCGACAGCGGACTGGGCACGGTGCGGGCCGGTACTGTATCACGTGTCATGGTGCTGCACTTGGCCCGCGAGGACGTCTCCCTGCCGTGACGTGGCTCCCCATGCCGTTCGTGCCGCGCTGAGCGTCGCTCCAACTTGTCCCTCCCGCCGGGTTTGCCAATTCAATTGCTCTCCTCCTGGTCGCGCCAGCTGCGTGGCCACCACTTCTGGGTTCCCACGGAGCTTCACGCCGCTGCGTCATACCCATTCGCGGCTTGCGCGATGGACGCCAGCGTCCCCATCGTCATACAGCCGGTCTCCCAAAAATCCCGCACTGCAACAGTTGCAAAAGAGTTCGAAATCGGCCTCTGCGGGGTCGTAGAGGCCGATTTGGAACTCTTTTGCAACTGTAGGTGTGCGGGATTTTGGGAGAACGGCTGTACATATAGCCGTTGAGCTGCCCTCGTGTCGCGTTGGCATGGCTGAAGTGGAGTGGTTGGAAGGATTTTCACAATATTTTCGTCGTCCAATGTACACGTGGAGACAGGCACCGTCGACGCTGCGGACGACCCCCACCCGGTCGACAGGCCGCCCCGCGTTATTCCCCCGCCGTCCTCTCCCCTCCGCTGCCCGTTTCGCGACCCCCCTTCGGCAAAGAGCGCTCCTGCACTCCTCCCCGCTGTCGCTCGCCGCCTCTGCTGCCTCTCGTGGTTTTTTGTTTTTTTCCCAGCGCCACCCGCTCCTTGTACACTCCTCCGCCACGCTCCCCCCCCGTCCCCTCCCCATGGCGGTCGCCGACGCTGCTGCCGCCGCGGCGGCAGACGTAGTCACTACCCCCCCCTCCTATTGGTCTGGGGTGGGCATTGTGGCCCTTTCGGCGGTGCTGGCGCTGGCCATGGAAGCGTTTACGTGGGCCATGGTGTACCGCAAGGAGGAGTACCAGGCGGCCAAGGCGCGCGTCAAGGTGCTGGCGGAGCGACGTACGTGTTTTTGGGGTGCGCGGGGGTGGGTTGCGTGGGGTAGCGGCTGTGGGGTGCGGCGTGGTTGTGTATGCGTGTGCCGTCCCGGCTTGGCCGGTGCCATTGAGTGCGACTTGTACAGGTGCGGGTGGTGTCTGTGTGGCACGCGCTCGCCTGCGATGTGCTGCTATGTATCTCACGTGTGCTGGCTGTGTCACATGCTGACGCTCTACTCGGTTTGTTGTTTGCGGTACGCTCCCCTCCTGGGTGTCGCTCGCC
>Ga0209187_1003048_pt1 | contig 14741 bp, 12 predicted proteins | sample BantaG_FD_187430 | JGI IMG/M metagenome (GOLD analysis project Ga0209187, IMG submission 187430) | Marine algal microbial communities from Bantry Bay, Ireland - BantryBay_4 metaG (SPAdes) (version 2) | ecosystem: Host-associated > Algae > Red algae > Unclassified | place: Bantry Bay, Ireland... | reverse complement strand
GAATGATAAATAGTAATGATTCTAAGCTAGATGTAAAGGCCATTATTAATGACCACACAAATCATACTAATCCTTAAATCCTACGAATCCTAATTCAGACAGTAAAGCCTGCTGCAGTGTTGAGTGTTGAGTGTTGAGTGTTGAATGAGAATTATCGAATTATCGATTCCCCTCTTCTTCTTTTTTCTCTTCGACTTCTTCTTTTGGTAGGACTACTCCAGATAAATATAAAACGATGGATGTATCGTCCACATTAGTTTTGATGGTAACTTCAGGTTTTTGAGGTCCATCTTTGCTAACAGAATTGTATGTCACGCCAATATAACCTGTCTCCCCGGGAGGTATGTCAAGAAAAGGATAACTAGGGTCTGTACAACCACAACTCGCTTTTGCAGATTTAATGACCAGTTCAGCATTACCTGTGTTTTTAAACGTAAACTTATGTTTAATGATATCTCCTTCTGTTATTTCACCAAATTCATGAACTGGTTCCTCAAAATGAATGCTTGGTCTTTTTAAAACTTTCGGTTTTGAAGGCGCTTTTGGATTAGAAGTGTTTGTTGGCTTTTCTTTAGTAACAGAAGCTGCTTCTTTTTTAGCAATCTCAGCATCCCTTTTTTCACTTTTTACACTTGCCTCTCTGACTTTTGCCTTATCAGCTATTGGTTTTTCTACAGGCTTAGCTGTTACAGTGGCCTCTGAAACACTCATTTCTGTTTTTTTAAATTCAGATAAATCTGGAATCTGATCCTTAGATGATGATTGCTTACACGACAACAAAAAGGATAGAGATAGAGAAACGAGTATAAATTTATTCACCAAAACACATTTAAATTTAATCTAAGGCAAGATAACCCTGCCACTCATATGACGACTAAATTACTGTAAAGTCATATGAAACTACACTTAAAATTACAAGATAATTTAATGAATGCGCTTAATATCGTGTGAGAAGCTAAATTTTGGCTTTAAAATTAGCAGTTCTGTATGAACCTAATTAGATTCTAATAATACTTAATTCAATAAGACGAAATTACCTGAAGCACTAAATTCTTCACCAGAGCAGATATACACAACTCTATACAGGAATGTACCCGGGTTTATTGGTTCTCCATTAAAGGTGCCATTCCATTTTTCATCGAGTGAAGTTGTTTCAAATAATTTTTCGCCCCATTTACTGAACACCTGAAAAGAAATTAGATCGTCAATGATAAAATCATTACTGATTCCAAATTCATCATTCCGATTATCATCATTTGGAGTGAAAGCATTTGGCACAAAGAGCTGATCACACGTTGATATTGACGGGTCTACCACACTAATTCGAATACTATCAGTACTTACACAAGTTCCAAAATCAACGGTGTAAGTGTATGACGTCGTTTCAATAGGGCTAGCAGCAGGGAATTTACTCATAGGATCATCCAATGCCGTTTGAGGACTCCAATTGAAAGAAGAAGAACAAGAATTACCTGTGACAATGTCAAGTGATTCATCAATAAATATAGTTTGATCCTGTGTAATGATTCGATCAGGATTTAGATTTTCGGAAATTACTTCACTCTCTTCAAGCACTCGATCGTAAATCCGAATTTCATCAATCAATCCAGTAAATCGATTAGAGAAATTAGTGCAATCGCCTTGACTATCGCCTATGGATAATATACCGTCAGTCTTAAATCGAAAGTTTCGATCAAAATCTTCATTCTCATCAATCAATTCAGCATTGATGTATAACTCCAGCCCATCATTGGTTTTATTAATAACAACATAATTCCAACAATGATTGGGCGGTATCACTCCTCTTAGTGTGAAAATAAACTGCTGATTTGTTGAGATCTCAGCTAAGATATTATTTGACTGTGGGATATATCTTACTGTCAAAGACGAGTCTCTATCGCATACAGCACCTCCAAATGAAATTAAATCAATTTGGTTACCATCGTTCGGCGTATTATCAAGAAAGTAATAAAAACTCAAAGCAAAATCCTGGTTGAGAATTCGATCTATATTTTCATCATAACCAATACTATCTGCCACTCCATCGAATCGAAATGCCATTCCATCTACACCACATTCACATTGGGGATTACCACCTATACCTCCAAGTTTCCCGTCTGCAGCATCAATCTCATCACAATTATTAAAATTGACATCGAAAACTCTTGTCGGTTGAGCAAAACAGTTTAATGCACAAAGACCAATACATAGAATTAGAACTACTTGCTTCATCATTTACCAAATAAATTATCCAATCCGCCAGGGAGCATATCTCCCAACAATGATTGACTCTCTTTCACCTGTAATTCCTCAGCTTTTAAAAGGGCTTCATTTAGACCAACAACGAGTAAATCTTCTAACTGTTCTTTATCAGATAGATCAATGTTGTCTTCATGTAAAATGATGTTTAGTATTTCTTTATTGGCATTTAAAGAGATAGTAATCGCATCATCTATCGTATGCTCTAATGTGATCGAAGCAAGCTTGTTCTTCATGTCTTCCTGCTTCTTCTGCATGTCTCCGAATAATTGATCAAACATCTTACATTAATTTGGTTTTGAAACGATATATTCTATAAATACATTGTAGTAGTTATCCAAATTATGCCCCTCTCTCTTCTGGAAAATACGCTTTCTTTATATACCTCGTTGGAATGTTTCTCCAAGGAAAAATGCATACAAGATCAGCAAAGTGACACCTTCCCACCTAGAAATCTTTCTAGACATACACATGAAAGCAAAGATTACTGTCACAAATATCATAAATGGTGCACTAAAATTGATCGTATCTGATGGGATGACTATTGTCCCTAATAACGCTGGTATTCCTGTTACAGCATAGGTATTAAATATATTAGACCCTAGCACATTCCCCACGGCAATGGCATGCTTACCTCTTCTAGCAGCAGTTATACTTACCATAACTTCGGGAAGAGATGTACCTAAAGCCACTGCTGTTAAGGCAATAACATCTTCTCCAATCCCCATTGTTTGTGAAATATTACTAATTGCAGTGATCGTATACTTTGCCCCAATAAAGACAAAAACTGCAGCAATCAACACCGTCAGATAGGTCAATTTACTTACTGAAGTTTTCTTGACATCATCGTCTCTACCTGAACCAATAGAATTGTATAAAAACAAGCTTAGACAACAAAGAAGTAGAATGGATTCAAAAATACTGACAATAAAATCTGAGATAACAAAAAAGAGTAAAAATGCAGATACCAATAATAGTGGCATATCAACATCCATCACATCAAAATCTAACAAAATATCTCTCCCAACAAAAGCTGTTAAGCCCAATACCAGTAGAATGTTTGTAATATTAGATCCGATAACATTTCCAATAACAATCTGAGAATTACCTGAATATACTGAAGCTATGGATGTCGCCAACTCAGGAAGAGAAGTGCCAAATGCGACTATAGTGACTCCAATAATAAATGGAGATACGCCAAAGCACAGACCGATACTCTCAGCTGCACCTATAAATTTGTCAGAAGCATATATCAATACACTCAAACTGAGCACAAACAAAACAATATCTAATAACACAGAACTTATTTGTGAAGGGCAAATGTAAACTATTATACATGAAGGTTGCATGCATAATTACTGATCTATACCAAAAAAATAGACAGACTACAGTCGTGATACGATAAAGTTAAGTCACACATTTCGTAGTTTTGTACTCGAATGAGCTGGTTAAAGAAAAGGAAAAAGGTTGCAATCCAAAATGCTGACTCTGATTCAGGGAATGTAGAAAAGGAAATGTCTTTCGTAGAGCATCTCGAAGAACTGCGGTGGCATCTGATTCGGTCCTTAATCGCGATCGTGATTTTTGCGGTGCTAGCGTTTGTTTTTAGGCAATTTGTATTTGACTTTATCATCTTTGGTCCAAGACATGATGATTTTCCTACTTATCGGTTTTTTTGTATGCTTTCTGATGCGACATGCTTTACTCCAGAAAAATTCGAAATCAAACCAATTCAAATGGGAGAAGAATTTTTTACTGCAATCAAAGTGGCATTTTGGATGGGCTTTATCGCTTCCTTTCCATATTTGTTTTACGAATTCTGGAGATTTATAAAACCAGGACTTTATGAAAAAGAGAGTAAAGCAGCAAAAGGCATTGTTCTGAGTTGCTCTCTGCTGTTCATTACTGGTGTTTCCTTTGGATATTTCATAATCGCTCCATTTGCCATCAATTTCCTTATTGGTTTTGATGTGGGGGCGATGGTTTCTACAGCTCCTACCCTATCTTCGTATGTCAATTATATGACTCTGTTTACGATACCTACAGGCATTCTATTTCAGTTGCCAATATTTGTTTATTTCTTTTCCATCATCGGGCTACTCACTCCTGCGGTCATGAAGAAATATAGAAAACATGCTTTTATCGTGATTCTCATCATTGCAGCTATAGCTACTCCACCAGATGTGGTGACACAATTTTTGGTGGGCGTACCAGTCTATATATTGTATGAATTTAGTATCCTGATTTCAGCAAGAGCAAGTAAAAAATATCAAGCCTCATTGAAAGAGTAAAAGGTTTTCCAATTTATTAATAAGGATACTACTTAGAAGAGAGCCGGATAAATGGACATATAATTTCTTCCAAGGATATACCGCCATGTTGGAAAGTATCTCGATAGAAATTGTTGTAGTAGTTATAATTGTTAGGATATAAGAAGTAAACATCTGGTTTACCGAAAATATAGGTAGAGCTAATGTTTACCTTTGGCAGGCCCACTTTTTCTGGATCACTAATCGCCAAGACATCCTTTTTATCAAACTTTAGGCTTCTACCAGTTTTATATCTAAGGTTTGTTGTTGTATCCTTATCTCCAACAACTTTCGAAGGTTGATTTACACGAATAGTCCCATGATCTGTGGTCACAAATAATTGAATGCCTTTATCTGCGATTTTTTCCAAACTCAACCATAGTGGCGAATTCAGAAACCAAGATCTGGTCAAGGATCGATATGCTTTTTCGTCACCTGCCAGCTCTTTGAGAACTTCCATTTCTGTACGTGCATGCGACATCATATCGATGAAATTATAGACAACTACAGTGATATCATTGTTTAAATAATTATGAATATTGTCACTGAATTGTTTTGCCTTATGCGCATTCGTCACTTTGACATAATGTGTCTTCAGCTCTTTTCTAACCAGACGCTTTACCTGTTTCTCGAACAATTCTCCTTCGTGATTATTTTTACCATCCTTTTCATGATCAAAAACCCACAAATCTTTGTGATGTTTATAGATATCGTTTGGTAACATTCCAGAAAAGATAGAATTTCGAGAATACTGTGTACTTGTAGGTAAAATACTGTAGAAATAATCTTCTTCCTCTACTCTGAATTTTTCCATTAAAATAGGCTCAATTATTTTCCACTGGTCGTATCTTAAATTATCTAGGAGGAGGAAAATTGTTGGCATAGAATCATCCATTTGCGGAAATACCTTTTCCTTCATTAAGTTATGTGACATGATCGGGCCATCTTCACGAGCCATCCAATCTTCATAATGTTTGACGATGAATCTTGAAAATTCATTATTGGCTTCCTGCTTTTGCATATTAAGGATATCTTTCATCTGAGGCGTATCTGACTGATCCAGTTTGATTTCCCAGTTGATAATTTTCCTATAAATGTTAACCCACTCTTCCGAACTCAAATTACTGTTGATGTCCATGCCTATTTGGCGAAATTCTTGTTGATAGTCTGAGGCAGTCTTTTCACTAACCAATCTTTTATTATCGATTAATTTTTTCAGCGTCAATAAGATCTGATTCGGATTTACTGGTTTGATCAAATAATCATCAATTTGAGACCCAATAGCTTCTTCCATCAAATTCTCCGCCTCATTTTTTGTGATCATCACAATCGGCATATTGGTATTCTTTTCTTTTATCCGACTTAATGTCTCCAAACCTGTCAAGCCAGGCATCGACTCATCGAGGAAGACAACATCAATATCATTCATCTCATCCAAAACATCTAAGGCATCATGTCCATTGGTAACAGTCGTAACAGTATATCCCTTCTTCTCAAGGAAGAAAAGTTGTGGCTTAAGCAAATCGATTTCATCGTCTGCCCAAAGTATTTTTATTTGATTTGACATTTAATGTTGGTTTTTATGAAAGGGAATGACATGAAAATAGAGAAACTCTCCTTTCGATGGCATATAAATAAACTTATTAAGTGTAAAGATTTTACCTCTTGCAATGGGTTTCGTACTTAACGTTTAATACGCCCAACTTATTTTCAATACTCGTAAAGCATTACATAATATCACCTTGGTACTATTCAAATATCAGACAATCCATCTACAAGCTGTGATTGATGGGGATACTAACCTAAGATAATTAATATATACTCTATCTTCGCATATATACTGAGATGAGCAAACGAAAAATATTTAATGATCCGGTTTACGGATTTGTCCGCTTTCCTATTGATTTTCTGTACGATCTGATTGATCATCCTTATTTTCAGCGATTGCGACGAATATCCCAAATGGGCTTATCTCACTATGTATATCCAGGTGCTTTACACAATCGGTTTCATCATGCTTTAGGTGCTCTACATTTAATGACCAGAGCCATTAATACAATTAGAGATAAAGGCATCGAGATTACAGATGAAGAATTTGAAGGTGTTAGTTGTGCCATATTATTGCATGATATTGGTCATGGTCCTTTTTCTCATGCCCTTGAGGGCGAAATAATAGCCGTTCATCATGAAGAGCTTTCTCTTGCTTATATGGAAGCACTTAACAAAGAGTTTGATGGTCGTCTCTTGCTAGCTATAGAAATATTCAAAGATACATATCATAAAAAATTTCTACATCAGCTAGTCTCTAGTCAACTCGACATGGATCGTATGGATTATTTGAATAGAGATAGCTTTTTTACAGGAGTTGCTGAAGGTGTTATTGGATATGACAGAATCATAGCAATGTTGAATGTAGTAGATAATCAATTGGTCGTTGAAGAAAAGGGCATTTATTCCATAGAGAAGTTTTTAGTCGCTCGAAGAATCATGTATTGGCAGGTTTATTTGCATCAAGCATCCGTGGCAGCAGAGTCAATGCTAATTTTATTTTACAAAATTTTGAAAGAATCTGGAGAAACTGTGTCTTCCGCATCGTTAAATTACTTTTTGAATAATAGTTCAACAAAGTTGAATAAGGAAGTAATTGACAATCATAGTGTTATAGATGACATTGACATCATGTTCACGATAAAGGAATGTGCAAATTCCGAACATTTCCTGTTGCGATTTCTTTCAAAGTCAATATTAGAGAGAAAACTATTTAGATGTTACGTGAGTAATCAGCCTTTTGATAGTGACTTTAAGGAGAATATACGTCTGAAATTAACAGAACATTATGTTATTGCATCTTCCGATGCTTCCAAGCTAATCCGGGAAGGGAAAGAAGAAAAATTTGCTTATAATCATACTGATAATGAGATAGTTATATTGAAAAAAGATGGTTCTACAGAAGAGTTTTCAGTTTCTTCAGGAATAAAAGTGGAAACTCGAAATTCTATTAAGTACTTTTTATGTCATCCTAAGATAAAGTAGTAAATTTGCAGTCCCAAACCGATATAGTAAGAAAAATTTATATATAATAACAATAATTTCATTCATTAAAATTCTATCATTGACTATGAGAAAAATTAGCCTACTATTAACAGCAGTGTTTATGTTGGCAACACTTGTAGCGTTTGCTCAGCCAGAGGCAGGTATGCCTTCAGAGCCAGGTAAGTGTTATGCTAAGTGTTTAATCCAAGATCAGTACGAAACCGTTACAGAACAGGTTTTGATTAAAGCTGCTACACAACGAGTTGAAGTTGTGCCTGCACAGTACGAAACTGTTTCTGAGCAAGTGCTTGCTAAAGAAGCTGGATCACAAGTATCTATTGTACCTGCACAATTTGAAACTCAAAGCGAGTCTGTACTAGTTAAAGAAGCTGGAACTTCTTTAAGTGTGACTCCTGCTCAATTCGAAAAAGTTTCTGAGCAAGTATTAACAAAAGAAGCAAGCACAAGATTGTCTGCTGTTCCTGCACAATTTGAAACTGTGTCCGAGCAAGTACTATCTAAAGATGCTGGTACTTCTTTAAGTGTAACTCCGGCATCATTCGAAACTGTTTCTGAGCAAGTATTGGTACAAGAAGCTTCAACTAGAATTGAAGTTGTCCCTGCTACATTCGAAACTGTTTCTGAGCAAGTGCTCGTAAAAGACGCATACTCAACATTAAGAGTTGTGCCTGCACAGTATGAGACAATGTCTGAGCAAGTATTAGTTCAAGAAGCTAGCTCTCAGATCAGAACTATCCCAGCACAGTACGAAACTGTTTCTGAGCAAGTGCTTGTAAAAGACGGATATACAACTTTAAGAGTTGTACCTGCGACTTACGAAACTATTTCTGAGCAAGTGCTTGTAAAAGATGCTTACAATACATTAAGAGCTGTCCCAGCACAATTCGAAACTGTGTCTGAGCAAGTATTGGTTAGTGAAGCTTCTTCAAGAATTGAAAGAAGACCAGCTAAGTATGGAACTGAAACAGAGCAAATTCAAACTGCACCTGCATCAACAAAGTGGGTTAAGAAAAAAGCTGACAGAAACTGTCTTTCAGCTGATCCTAACGACTGTTTAACATGGTGTTTAGTTGAAGTACCTGCACAATTCAGAACTGTTACTAAAAAAGTAAGAGAAGGTTGTGGTGAAGGCGGTTGGACTGACAGCGGTGACGACTGTGTAAGAACTGTTGATATTCCTGCTGAATACACAACTAGAACGTACCAAAAATTAGTTTCTCCTGCGACTACAGAATCTGTGCCAGTTGAAGCTAAATACACGACTAGAACGTACCAAAAATTAGCAACACCAGCGACTACGGAAGCTGTACCAGTTGCTGCTAAGTATGAGAATAGAACTTACCAAAAGTTAGTTACTCCTGCTTCTTCAGAGACTATTGATATTCCTGCTAAGTACGAAAATAGAACTTACCAGAAATTAGTTACTCCTGCTACGACAGAGTCAGTAACTGTACCTGCTAAGTATTCTACTAGATCTTACAAGAAAGTTGCAACGCCAGCTTCAACAAGAACGGTTGACGTACCAGCAAGATATGAAACAAGAACATATCAAAAATTAGCAAGTGATGCTGTTGCTTCTACTACTGATATACCTGCTAAGTATACAACTAGATCATACAAGAAAGTTGCTACACCAGCTTCTGTTGCTTCTACTGATGTTCCTGCTCAATATGGCACTAGAACATACGATAAGTTAGCGAACGATGCTGCGGCTAACTCGACTGATGTTCCAGCTAGATACGAAAACAGAACGTTCCAAAAATTAGCGAACGATGCTTCTTCAAATACAACTCAAATCGACGCTAGATATGAGAACAGATCATATAGAAAATTAGCTTCTGCTGCTTCTACAAGATCAATTGATGTACCAGCTGAGTACAACACTGTATCAAGAAGAGAGTTAGTAACTGCCGGTGGTTTCACTGAGTGGAAAGAAGTTGTTTGTAACGACGATATCACTGCTGACTTAGTAAGAAGAGTACAAAGTGCTCTTATCTCTAGAGGTTTTGATGTAGGTACTGCTGGTGCAGATAATGTACTTGGAGCTGCTACCAAATCTGCTCTAGTTAAATTCCAAAGAGAAAATGGTCTTCCAGTTGGAAACCTTGATTTCGAAACATTGAAAGCTCTTGGAGTTAGACGTTAATTGATAAGATAATATCCCATCAATTATATATAAACCCTGTTGGTCATGCCAACAGGGTTTTTTTTTATGCTTTTTTTGCCAAGCAAAATTTGACAGGTTTTTAAAACCTGTCAAATTTAAAGTTGTCCGTTATCTGAAGTCTATAACTCCAGATTTAAAAACAACCTTCGTCGTGAATAAATTTGTCATAATTTTGCCTTTTAAGTTTTATATTGGTTCTTTAGCATCTCACCTTCGATTCAGATGTCAGCCTGAGGCAAAGGAGCCTGTTCCTCTTGTCGAAATAAAGTCAGCTAGACAATCTTCTGCCTCATCAACAATAGGCATATTCCAGACACAACAGACAACAGACAAGCCAATAAAAAGTAATTTTCAAAGCCTACTAACTCAACAACTGGTAATCCCATGATGGGTGCAAACGTAAACGCAAAAGCAAACATCATAGAGACTAAACCCATTGTTTTGCCTTGACTCTTTTCATCCGCTTGCTTCATTGCTAATGTAGGTATTAGAGGAAAATTGATAATTTCTCCAAATGCGATTAAAATAGAGAAGATAGCAATCGCAATGAGTGGTAGAGCAAATAAATATAAACTTAGATAGGACAAGCCTATTGCGATTGCTCCTAAGGCCATCGGCAAAAGAAAGCTTTTCTTCTTTTCAATTATATAAACGAGAGGCATTTCAAAACTAAAAACCAATAAGCCATTGACTGTAAAAAAGATGCCTATCCAAAACTCGTCAATCAGCAGTTCTTCTCTAAAGTAGACAGGAACTGAAAAAAGAATCTGGAAAAAAGCCACCATATTAATCAAGTTAAAAAACAAAAATAAGATGAGCCTCCAATCCTTATATGGCGAGTAATCGGACGTCTTGGCTTCTTTAGATAAGTGTTTTGGAGGTTCATTAATATGTGACAACACGAGAAACAATACCACACCAGCAAGAGCACATGTAAGTCCATCGATAATAAATAACCATTTGTAGCTGTAAGCATATGCAACAAACCCACCTATTGCTGGGCCGATAGCAACACCTAAATTGATAGCCATTCTGAGCAAAGAATAGCCTCGAGCAGCATTCTCCGGATTACCAAAGACACTTATTGCACCGAAAGCTGCAGGACTAAAAGCACTAGAAAATAAAGCAGTTATAAATAACCACGTACACAACGGATAGAAAGAAGTGAAAAATATGATGCATGTAAAACCAATTGCCGTACCAAATAAGCTGATGGCCATGACTTTAAAGTTTCCTATTCTATCGGTCAAATAACCACCTATATTGGATCCGAATAATGCACCGAAACCAAAACAGAATAAAACGATCCCTGCCTCCGACTTAGTCCATCCTAACTGTTGAGTGATATAAAGGCTCATAAACGGGATAACCATCTCACCACATCGATTGACTAAATAAATCAAGGCGATCAACCAAATCTCGCGAGTGAGACCTGAAAATGAATCTATATAACACTTGAATACGTTCATAGGCAATAAAAAAAGCCTTACCGAGAATGTCGGTAAGGCCAATATTTTACACTAGAAATATATCTTACCTCAGTACCAACTGGTAGTCCAAGAGCAAAAGAGAGTATTTCTAAAATTTATCATTTAATGTAATTGATTGTCAAATGTAGACTTAAAAAAATCAACTATCAACTATTTTATTAATAGAGTTGAATCTATGGATTAGATATACTACTTTATTAAGTTGTTTTGTAATACATTTGCATTCATAAAAATAGCATTAGAATGGATCCTATTTTCGACTTAATAAAAAAAGAAGAAGAACGACAAATCAAAGGAGTTGAATTGATTGCTTCAGAAAACTTTTGTAGCCGTGCAGTCATCAATGCAATGGGCACTTGTCTGACGAATAAATATGCAGAAGGCTACCCAGGCAAACGATACTATGGTGGTTGTGAAGTGGTCGATGAGGTCGAGCAAATTGCCATCGACAGATTGAAAGATTTGTTTGGTGCTGCTTATGCGAATGTCCAACCACACTCTGGAGCACAAGCAAATGCTGCTATATTCTTAGCTTGTTTACAGCCCGGAGATACAATACTTGGATTTGACTTATCTCATGGAGGTCATTTATCACACGGATCACCTGTCAATTTTTCTGGTAAAGTGTACAATCCAACATTCTATGGCGTAGAACAGGATACTGGGATTATAGATATGGATAAGGTTGAGCAACTTGCAAAGGCAAACAAACCAAAGCTAATCATTTGTGGCGCCTCCGCTTATTCAAGAGATTGGGATTATGCTAGATTCAGAGCTATTGCAGATGAAGTCGGTGCCTTACTGTTGGCAGACATTGCACACCCCGCAGGTTTGATAGCAGGAAATCACCTACAAGATCCACTGCCTCATTGTCATATTGTAAGTTCTACAACACATAAAACATTGAGAGGTCCAAGAGGTGGAATCATCATGTTAGGTAAAGACTTCAACAACCCTTGGGGTCGCACGACTAAAAAAGGAAACCCTATCAAAATGTCTTCATTGATGAACAGCGCTGTCTTCCCTGGTATGCAAGGAGGACCATTGGAGCACGTCATTGCAGCGAAAGCAATTGCATTTGCAGAAGCCAATACACAAGCATTTAAAGATTATGGCACTCAGGTCATTAAAAATGCTAAAGTCATGTCAGATGAGTTTGTAAAAAGAGGCTATAAAATCATCTCTGGAGGAACAGACAACCACTTGATGTTGATCGATTTAAGATCTAAAGGCATCACAGGTAAAGAAGCAGAAAACAATCTGGTAAAAGCAGACATCACAATCAATAAAAACATGGTACCTTTTGATGACAAGAGTCCTTTTGTCACATCTGGAATGCGTATTGGTACGGCAGCTGCAACAACAAGAGGTCTAGTAGAGAAAGATTGTCTGCAAGTTGTAGACTGGATTGACTATGTCCTTTCAGACATTACAGACGATGCTAGAATCAAATCAGTGAGAGATAGTGTTAATGATTATATGGTAGAATTCCCTCTTTATCATGATGAGGGTGTGCCGGTGATGTAATCGCTTTCTAGCTCTTAGACTGAACCAATTCCTTTTGCATCCATATCACACTTTCTTCTCGTGGTTCTCGATGTTCTATTTTGCAAATATGATACCCGCGATCGATATTAAATTTTTGCATTCCTTTCAGTTTGAATCTCGTTTTCATTTGAATGTTAGTGTAGCCATAGTCAATTGCCCATTGTTCTTGTCTGTTAGCTAATCTTGTCGCTATACCCAATCCTCTGAATGGTTTTGAGACTGCTCCCATCCAACTATAAAAGGAATCATCTTTTTGTCGTTCATACCCAACTTTAGCAGCTATAATCTTTCCTTGTTTCTCAGCCACTAAGATCACATGAGGTGTATTTTCTAATCGTTTTGTATAAATCTCTGCTGAGTATGGATCTATAAATTCTGGAATGGACTGGGTCAATTTGACGACTTCATCAATAGAACCTACTCTGATCTTGATTATAGATTCCTTAGCAGAACTATCATATGGATACTCAATATCATGTAAAGTCAATCCTTGAGCGAGTACCGACCAATCGCGTTCCAATCTCTTTTTATTTTCTAATGCCGTTTTGACACTATCCAATGTGATTTTGCCGAGTGCGACATTGATACACATCCCTACAATTAACCGAACCATACCTCGAAGAAATCGATTAGCAGATATCTTAAATTCCAGTTCATCTTCTGCTATCCATCTCCATTCACAAATAGTAAGGTCGCAAACTGTTGTTTTCACATCTGTTTTAGCTTTGCAGAATGTAAAAAAGTCTTTGTATTCCATCAATAGTTTAGCGGCCTCATTTAATTTATCGACATCTAGTTGATGAATCATTGGATAGCGATAGGCGAAATCTGAAAAGAAAGAATCTTTACCACCTTTTAGTTTATAAGTGTATGTGCGTTTAATAGCGTTGAATCGTGCATGCCTCTTGATATCGACTGGAAATACTTCATGAATGGTAATGTCCTGAGAGACAATATGATTTAACTTAAATACTAGATCAAAATCTAATGGCTCTTCTAGATCAAAGTGCGCAATATAATTGATGGCATGAACTCCAGAGTCTGTACGACCACATCCGATGATATGTATTTGTCTTTTGAACAAAAGTTTGAATGCATCTTCTATTTCCTCTTGGACTGTATGTGCATTGAGTTGGCGTTGCCAACCAGAGAAGTTTGTGCCTTTATAGGATAAACGCAAAAAGTATCTTTGCTTCATTGTGTAAAGATACTTTTCGTTATAATAAACCAAAAAGAAAACATTTTGGGAAATTCTTAGTAGATCTTTTAGCTGTTCTCATCGTTGAGAATACTGCCAATACCCGCATTCACTGCTTTTCTCGCCTTGACAACAACTAAAACCTCTGGCCAATAAAAGCCCCAAACCACTTTCCTTTTGGTATAATATAGCTTATCTTCTCAACAGATATACAACTCCTACTAGTACGAACATGCCAATTGCCATTCCAGCTTGATCAATACCCTCTCCATTCGACATGTGTATATAAATAGCACCTAGCATTAAGCCCATCAGACCCAACGCAGCCCATTTACGCAATCCAGGTATAAACAATCCAATCGCACCTGCTATTTCAAGTCCTCCAATCGCGTATCTAACTGTCTCAGATAATCCCCATTTTTGAAAATTTTCAACGATCATTTCGTTACCCATCAATTTTGTGACTCCAAAAAATAGAAAACCTAAAGCTGCAATTGCTGATAACACCATAGCAATTGTATGTTTCGTTTTTGCTTCCATAAGACTATTGTTTCAATGTGATTTGATACAAAATAGTGAAAAATAAAAGGAAAATTAAATTAGAACGTATTACTATTTATGAATGTACTCATAATTACCAGTAGGATTTAGCCATTGCTAAAACAAGCCGGTCAAATAGTTTTTCCCCAAAATATCTTCTGTTTAATTTATAACAA
>Ga0209187_1003047_pt1 | contig 14742 bp, 24 predicted proteins | sample BantaG_FD_187430 | JGI IMG/M metagenome (GOLD analysis project Ga0209187, IMG submission 187430) | Marine algal microbial communities from Bantry Bay, Ireland - BantryBay_4 metaG (SPAdes) (version 2) | ecosystem: Host-associated > Algae > Red algae > Unclassified | place: Bantry Bay, Ireland... | reverse complement strand
GGGGGGGGGGGGGGGGGGGGGGGGGGGGGGAAAGGAGGGGCTGGATGCTGGCGCGCATCACCGTGAGCGGGGAGCCATCGGCGGATGCTAGCGCGGACGAGCCCGTGAGGCCCTCAACCGTGAGTGTGGGCATATATCGGGGGATCGGGAGGTCGAACGGTGCCATACCGGTGGCCCTATGTTGGCAAATGTTGTACGCCAGGCTCAGTGCAGGCAGGAGACCATCCCACTGTCGCGGGTGATGCATTCGGCAGGGGCTAAGTCCAGTACTTATGACCCTCCCGGGACTTGCGCCCGTCTCTCCGTACTTCGGATTGCGGCCTACAGGACGGCTGTCCCTCACTAAGTTGCCCCCCTGTTCGGGCCAGGGATTACTCTTTCGTCTCTTCTTTTCGTATGTTTTCGTCTCGTTATTACGGCGCCGGCCTTGCCCCGCGGCTTCCCGTCTTGCTCGTCATCTACATCTCGGCGTTCCTCTCGAAGCCTAGCCTATGCGCGCCTTTGCGCCTTCCAGGTCCTCTTGGTAGGTCGACCCTCTGGGTCCTGCTCTTTTGTACTGTCCGTGTCGCTACAGGGTATATGTTCGCGCCCTCTTTGTTGCCACAGCGGTTGCTCCTCACAGATGGCCCGGATCTGGTTCAGCAGCGTACGGTCATGCCGTTCCACCTGCCCAGTGGTCTGCGGATGGAGGGGCGTCGTGTACTCGCACCTTGTGCCCAACATCTTCATGACAGCGCGGAAGAACGAGTTGTCCGTCTGCCGACCCTGCTCCGATAGGACACAGTCGGGGGGCCCGTGGGCCGGGACCCTTGCTGTCAGGAACGCCGACGCGGCCATGACAGCGGTGATACGTCGGAGCGCAACAGTACGGGTTTGCTTTGAGAACAGTGGTTCCTTTGGCGGGAGCAAGATCATGAGGCACGTTTGACGTCGCTTCTGCAGCCGGTTCTTTGCGCACGGCGGGCACTGCCGAACGAAGTCGTTCAGGTCGACAATTATCGACTCCCAATAGGAGCAACGATTCATGGCGGCGAACATTCGCTGCACCCCCGGGTGACTTTTGGTCGTCGGGTAGTGCTCCAGACACATCACGCAGGAGCGTAGGGCCTCGGGGATATATACCTGCATGACGTCCGTCGTTGGCTGACGGCGCACGAGGCGGCCTGTCTCATCGAGGACGAAACGCGTTGGTCCTCTTGAGTCGATCACGGCGCGTAGCTGCTGGCAACGGCCATTCGCGCCTTGAACGCGGAGGAGATCCTCCGCTGTGATCGGGAGAGGCGGAACCGGCGCCCAGAAGTTGTTGGAGTCTGTGCCCCTTTAGGCCTTGGCCATCAGGAAGCATGGTATGTCGTCGTCCAGCTCACTCTAGTTCAGACCCGTCGTGGGAACGCAGGTCAGGGCATCAAGGAGGTGGTTGTTGGCTCGCTTCTTGTAGACCTCGAAGTCAAACTCCGCCAGACGGAGACGACAACGGAGCAGATGACCGGTGGCTGTCGTCAACTGATAGATCCAGCTGAGGCACTCGTGGTCGGTCCGCACCGTGACGACAAGCTCTCGACTTAGTGTCGGTGGTAAATCACGGCCCAGAAAAGGTCCAGGCACTCCTTCTCGCTGGAAGAATAGTTTCGTTGATGGGGCTGCAAGGCGCGGCTGTAGGACCCCACGGGTTTCAGCTGGCCGTCCTGCTGCTCTTCGAGCAGAGCGCAACCCAACTGGGTGTCGCACGCAACGACGTCGATGGTGAAGGGCGCTCCGCGGCGGGGGAGCGCCAGGACCGGCGGATGAAGCAGCGCGTCGCGTAGGCGCGTGAACGTTGCGGCCTGCATCTCAGTGAACGTCGGAAGCGTGTCGCCGTAAGCTATGGTCGTGAGCTGGTTCAGGGGCTCTGAGATCCATTTGCAATTCGCGACGAGGCGGCGGTGCACGTTGCACATGCCGAGAAAGCTACGCAATTGCGTCCTCGTCAGCGAATGACCCACCTTCGCGAGCGCCTCCAGATTCTTGTTGTGCAGCCGCATCTCCCCGGGGGATATGATGTGCCCGAGGTACTCGACGGACTTCTGGAAGAACTGGCACTTCTTGGCTTTCAAAGTGACGCCAGCCCGACCCAAGTGGGTCAGAACTTCGTCGAGCGCCTTTACGTGGTCCTCCGGGGTGTCGGAGAAGACGATGACATCGTCGAGGCAGACAAGCCGCGTTTGCCAGGTCGTCGTGGACAGAATGATGTCAAGGGCACGTTGGAAGGTCGCGGGAGCGTTGGCGAGGGCCGACGGCCATCTTCAGGTACTCATACGTGCCCATGTGGCAAGTGAAAGCGGTTTTGTCGATGTCGTCCAGGGCCATTGGTATCTCTCAATAACCGGAATTGCAGTCGAGCGTTGAGAAAGAGTGGGCGTCTCCCAGCGAGTCGACGCAATCCTCCATCCGAAAGATAGGGTAGGAGTCCTTCTTGGTCACAGCATTGAGACAATGGTAGTCGACGCAAAAGCGGGGCGACCCGTCTTTTTTGGGGACGACAACGACAGGGCTTGCCCATTCACTGGTACTTGGTCGGAGGACCATTGCTTCCAGCATCCGATTGACCTTGTCAAGGATCATGTCACGGGCATGGTGGCGCGCGCGGTTCGGTTGCTGCCGTATCGGCTTTGTCCCGGGTTGAACCCCCACGCAGTGGTCGGTGGCTTCGAAGAAGCCGAGCGTCCCGTCTAGCATATACGCATGGCGACGGATGAGTGCCTGAACATCCGGGAGTAGCCGGTTGGGTACTCCGTAGAGATAAACTTGGTCTAGCACCGCTTTTCGGCCGCGGTGGGCAATGCCGCGTCGTCACTGACCAACAGGCAGTCGACATCGTCGACCGAGCTGAAGGTAGCGATGATAGCTCCCTTGCGGAGGCAGACCGGTTTGTCGCTGAGGTGAGCGACTTCAAAAGCTGAAGCGTTGCCCCGGGACAACAACGGCCCGGCCGCGCGCCGTTTGACAGCGGTGGTGCTTGAGAAGGCGGTTGTACGGCAAGACTAGGATCTGATCCGCGAGAGCTCGGCGGTGACCAGCTTGGCCGTACAAGCCCGCAGGGGCAGCACCCGCCGCTGTGCGAGTCTCACCGTCTCATGCCTCGGGGATTGGCGGCGTTCTTTGTTGCCGCGTGCCGTGCACGACAAGATGGGCACTGAAGCATCCGTGGACCATCTCATGCGTTAACGGTGCGGGTAGAGCGCATCGACATGGTGGTTGATGAAATTGGTACCGAGCTGCTTGGGTACAGCGAGGCGCTGGACGACGACAAAGTCGACGTACTCGGCGAAGCCACCGAAGCGCAGGCACGAGGCGGTCATGCCTCGGGCGGAGATAGGGTTTTCATTTGCGTCCACAATGTCGGGCAAATGTGGCGTCGATGCAACCACCGCTCCCAACCCTTGGGCAGAGCGTCCAACCGATTGATGGAGGGCCCGGCGCCTGTATCCAGGGTCGGTGTCATCAGTCGCATCCGCGCCTCGTCACAGCCGAGGGATGCGAGGATGGTCAACTGCCGGTATACCGGAGCCAAGACACGGTGTACCCGTATCATCGGACCCTGCGGGCTGGGGGCCGCACGGGGCGGTCAGGCCGCTAGCGGCACGCTTCGTGCTACTTTTCCGGCCCGGCCGAGGAAGGCTGGTTTACCGGCGGACTCGGATCCGATTGTGGATCCCCGGGCGCGGCGCCGACGGGCTCGTCTGCGCTGAGGAAGCCGGTTTCGTCCGGCACCAGTGGGTCACCCCAGGGGTCCCCGGAAATGCCAGCCATTGCGTACTGCATACGAATTGGACGTAGAGCAGGACGGTGCGCGCCAGGAAGTCCCGGGGCGGCCGCGGGTGGCGCATTTGTCCCCATAGACCGGTCGAGTGAGGGACATGCGCGAGCGTAGTGACCAAAACCGCGGCAGTTGTGGCACTGCATCTGGCTTAGGAGGACCATGGCCGGCCGTCCAGCCGGACCACCCAGCCGGGGAGGCCATGAGGTTGCCATTCCGGCCGACGGCGTCCGAGCTGCTGGTGGCGTGAGGTAAAAGGCCTGGAGCGGCTGCTGCGGTGGGGGCCGACCAATGGGGTTACGGCTCTGTGGCGGCATGGCCTCCGACATCGTCGCTGGCGGCGCCGCCCAGAGGATCGGTTTGGCTTTCGCTCCGCTCCCGGATCTCAGCTACAGGATGCACTTCGCCTTGGTGTACCGGTCGGACTTGCCGATGGTGACCTTGACCGAGCGGTGCCCATCGCCCATCTTCTGCGAGAGCGACACGAGCTCGTCGAAGGTGGCGCATGTGCGTTCGGCCAGCTCGGCTATGGCACGAACCAAGGGGTGGAGCATTTTCAGGAACAGGTACCGTAGCTGCCCCGCGTCGTACATACCCATGAGCTGTCGGCCGAGCCGCATGAACCGCTAATGTACAGCGCGTTCGCCTTTGTCATCAAGCAGCTCCGAGGCACGGGCGGCCATCTTGGAGCTGTGCAGGGTGTCCTTGGGCGCATAAAGAGTCAACATATAGTTCATTGTGTGCGGAAAACTGATGCGGACGGCACTTCCGTGTCGGCCATTTGTTTTTCGGACGCAGTCGTCCTTGGCCTCACCGCCAAGGCGGTAGGCGAGGAGGTACGGGGCCTCGACCAGGGTGACATCCATTTCGACGGCGGCTGTGCGAAAGCGAGTGGGGAGCGCCAGGACGGCAAACGGACCCGAGCCATCGAAGAGCGCGACGACGTGGAACGGACCGTCCAGCAGGCGACGGCGCCTGCGGAGCTGGCGTGCTTTCGATCGGACGTACGTCGGATACTCACGGCGGACGAGGTAGCGGCAAAAGTCGAGCAGCGATGAGAACGAGCCATGCTTCGACGTCAATGGAAGTGGCCAGGGGATGACCGCCATTGGCTTAAAAGCTGTTCGACCGATGACCCGCGTGCGGGTGCGGCGCCGCGAGCAAACGCGACGGCGCAAGGAGCCGGTGCTGGCACTGCTGCTGCTGCTTCTGCTGCTAGGGTCTCGTGCTGGCTCGTCGTCGTTGGCAGACCGCGAGGAGCGGTTGTCGAGAACCGATCGGCCCCCAGCACTCCACGAGGCCAGCGGCGACGTGCAGGCGGCAAATCTGCGCGACCGGGACCGGTCGCGCGGGGCCGGGGTGTTTGCCGGTTTTGAGTCAGTGTGCCGGGGCCCACTGGCCGTTGAGAAGAGCAACGTCCCAGTTGCGTCACGCAACGCTGTCACATCGGCGCGTAGCACCCTTACGGACGCAGCCGACGTACTCACCAGCGTCGTGAGCTCGGCGACCGCCGATTGCTCCGCGCGACGGCTAGCATTGCCAGAAGAAGCGGACGAACTGCCCGCGGCAGTGGCCGCTGTGGTTGGCTCGTGAAGCTTCGAAGCACCTTGGGGAAGAGGGGGAGTCGTATCAGTCGGGACTGACCCGTCTGCAGTACGCCGAGCGTCAGTGCCCGTATCATGAGGAGGGGCAAAGCGGGGTGGATCGGAACCCCTGCTTGCCATCGAAGAGGGGTTGGCTTCTTGTCTCGAGATAGCACTAACCCGGACACGACGGCGCCACGGCCCGTCGGGCACCGTCGAGCGACTCCCTCGGCCGGCAACGACAGCCGCCAGGTGACCGGGACTACAGAGTAGTCACGTCACATGCACCGTCAGTGGCGTCCGCACCGTTGTCACCGGGGCTCGCGAGAGGAGAGGCGTCCCTCAGCAGGAACGACGCCCTCTCCCCTGCTGCTTCACAAAGCGTGGCAACGAAGAAGGCGCGAACAAATACCCTGTAGCGGCACTAACAGAACAAAAGAGCAGGACCGAGAGGGTCGACCTACCGAGAGGACCTAGACGGCGCAAAAGCGCGAACAGGCTAGGACTCGAGAAGGACGCCGAGATTTAGATGACAAGCCATACGGGACGACGCGGGACAATGCCGGCGCCGTAAAAACAAGACGAAAACATACGAAAAGGAGACACAAAAGAGTCACCCCTGGCCCGAATGATGGTGCTACTGAATGAGGGACAGCCGTCCCGTAGGCCGCAATCCAACAAGCGGAGAAACTGGAGTAAATCCCGGTAGAGTCATAAGTACTGGACTTACCCCCTGCCAAATGCAACACTCGACACGAACCGGCGATGAATTTAATTGCCGTCCACCAGGCATGGCCGCGGCGCGCGCGCTGTCGACCGCACAGTCGACGGGCGCTCTATGCATGCCGTTTAAGGCGCTGCTGCGCTTCTCCGGAAAGGCCGTGTCTTGCTTTATTGCTCTGCTCGGAGCCCGCTTCTCTCTGCAGTGCTTTCACGTGGCGACGCGCGGGCAGCTGGCGCGTCGCTCGGTGAAGCTGTGTCGCCGTGCGCTTCGCGACTGGCGTTGGTAATGGAGCTTGGCTTCGTCGCCGGACTTTTGCCGCGCTCATTGGCCCGCGGCCCTCGGCACGCTGACGACGTACGGTCCGCCGTGGTGTTTGGTCGGTTAAAAGTCCCTTGTTCCCGCCCCCGGGCTCATCTTGGCTTTCGCGCGGCCGTCGCACGTCAACATGAAGCAGGAAGCGGCGGTGTGCCTCTGCCGCCTGGCGTTTTCCGCTCATTCTCCCAGCTGGAACGGGAAGCAGCGGCTGTGCATCGACAACTCAGTCGATCTGAGAATCATCAACGCGTACACGACTCGCCCGCTCGGTCTGTCTGCCCAACTCGATCTCCTTCGCGAGCACTTCCGCTCGCGTCTTGACGTTCAAGGCCTGCTGAATTGCTCTGTGGCCAACGTCTGAGCCACGTGGCTCAGCTGTGATCCCGATCGCATGGACTGTGTGGTGCAATAGCGCCCCGGTGCCCGCCAGGAAGGGGACGTGCCCACAATATCGCCGTAGCGGAAGTCACCGCTGGCCCGATACCACAACTGTCGCTTCATAGTACGGTAATCTCAACAGCGAAGACAAAGGTTTGGGGGAAATGTTTTTGCTTTCTTCGCTGGACGGTAGGGGCGGGTCCCGCTGTCCCCACTCTTCATCCCACGCGCACACCCCATGTCCCCATTCAGGCCCCCTAGGACCTCTTTCAGATCCCCCCCCGGGGCCCTAGTGCCCCTCCACTGCAAAAGATGGAAAGATTCGGGGAATAAAGCGCACGAACAGCTTACATCAATCTAAATCCCGGAGCGTCTTATCGGAATTTCCCGCTGGCGCTAGATCCAATTACGCAAGTCCCGATTTTCACAGGAGGACTCTCGGGCCGACGCCTGTTTCAGCCAGAGACCCAAGTGCCATACTGTCAGACTGATTTGCTGCCTGGGGTTCTCGCCCGTGCGCGAATGGGGCCCGCGCCCGGTCCGGCCACCGGCGTCCCATACGTTGGCGTTCCCCGAGTTGGCGCCCCAAAAGAGGCCACAACGGGTGTTGGTTTCGAGTTCAAGAGGCTTTGCCCCGGTTCCCACCCCGGTTCCAGAGTCTCTGAGGCGGGTACCCCACCCCCTGGCACGACATATCTTACCGCCCAAGCGCCGCGCGTCCCGCCGGCGCTCGATTTGCTGGGGCCTTTAGTGGGGTCATTCACTGAGCCATTCTCCGCAGCAAGGCGTAACCCGCCTCGCTATCTCTTGCTGGGGTGTCGCGGGCAAACAGCCACAATTAGCCCTCATCGTGCACGGATGGTCCGTCGCCGGGTTGGCACCGTGGTCGGGAAAAAAAAGGGAGGGAGTCACCGCCTTGGGCGTTCTAGGGATATCCCTTCGCGATGTGGCGAGATTCTTTTGATCTGTACGACGCCCCCCCCTTTGGGTCCTCGTCCTCCGCCGACGACGGCAGCTAGGCCTGGCTTCCCTTTTGACGGGGAACGACACCGAGACGGTCGCCGTGTCGTCCCGGTTGGGGGAATCCCCCGCCCATGGAGAGTCCTCTCAGCACCTTTCAGGATGGGCTGGACTCGGGTTCCCCGGCCGCGCCGGCTTGCCAGCCTCAGGGCGTTCTCGGCCTAGAAAACCTCGAGGCGGTGCAGCGCCGCCTTGGGGAAGCGTTCCCAGAATGAGTTTTCCTCCGTCGGGACGCCTCAAGCGAAATTGTATTCTACCGTTCCGAGGAGGACGCGGAAGTGGTCGATCGTCTACAGCCGCTTCCGGCAAAACTCACCCGCCCGGTTCCGGAGGAGCATCCGAATTTCTTGTTGGAATTCCACCGCAAGGGCTTCTCCTTTGTCATCCAGGGGACGGCTGATCGTACGCCCGCAATTTAGGAGCGGCAGCGGCGCACCGAGTCCGGCTGCCTCGTGGCCTGGGGCCAGTGTCAGGCGGACTACGTCTTCATGTTGGACAGGTCCTCTGGGCTTCCCATGGTGCCCCGTTGGTAGTCCTCGGTGAAAGTGCCCGGCACCGTTTACATCCGTCTCCAAGACATCTTTTTTGGCCATGGGATGCACCTGATGGGCGCCGAGAAAGAGAATCGCTTGTGGGCCGCCGTTGCGAGTGGTTGGGCGGCCCACGCGTTTCTGTTCGTGGCGGGGCAAGTCTGCCAAGACGGGCGTTTTGTCCGCTTGCCCACCTTGTGGGTGGATGGCTTACGCCAGTTGGGGCTCCTCGCCCCCTTCGACAGCCCGTCGGAGAATGAAGTGTTTTTCTCGGTCATGATGGAGTGCCTCAAGGGGATGGATTGGGCCGCGTTTGATCGCGTTGACACGGAACGACAGGGTAGTCCCGTCCGTATGGTTTGGGTCCGAATTACTCCGGGTGTCAACACCGCGGGGCGGTTGCGGCTCCGCGAGTGGACCGAGAAGATTTGCCTTCACTACAACCCCGAGGTTGTTATCTCTCGCCCGTTTTTCAGTCGGGAGTATCATCGGACGGGGGCCTCATCGGCAGCTCCTGTGGAGGTCGAGGATGGCTCACCCAAGACAGGGACTGAGGCGGTCGAGTTCGGGGAAAATCAAATCCCCCGGCGTCCTCCTCCGCAGGCGCCTTACCCGAGGGCGCCACGTGAGGGTTGAGCAGTGGTTCAACGGTTTCTCGGGGCTGAATATCTCGTCGAGAGCGAGGCGACGTACCCCGCCTTGGTCCTGGCATTGACACGGACTCTTATCGGCTTGGCCGACACCGCAGGTTGGGGTATTACTTCCTCAGACCTGCCGTCCGGCCTCTATCGCATCCGCTATGAGGTGCTCCCCTCTCGGATTGACCAGCGTTTTTCCTCTATTCTTCAAGGCGCCGAGAACGAGGGCCTGATCTCGCAGGGGTTCTCCAGATTTTATGGCGACGCGGAGGATCGTCCCGCCGCTCTGGTCGAGGTGGGGGCATTTCTCCGTCGGGCGCAGCGCCCTACGTCGTCGGAGGAGAAGATGGCCCGCATCCAGGTGGCGACAGCTGCCGCCGCCACCAGCCAAGAAATCTGGTCGGTCCGCCAGAGCGGCTGACACTGAAGAAGAGGTGGCGGGAACCCCGCCTTCCTTTCTTGCATGATCCCACCAAGGGCAACGCCGGGCCCAGAGCTTGCATGCCTTTCGTCTGTAGGCCTCTTGACGGTCGCCAAGGCGGGATAATGACAAGGAGATGGCCACTGCTGACGACGCGGAGCCCCATTTGGCATATCATGAGGGGCTCACATGGATAAAGTTGAGCTGGATTTATCCGCGCAGTATACTCCTATTCGTCCTGTATCTGAGGAAGAGCTGTGTACTCTTTCCGTACTCACTGTCCATGCAAAAGAATATAATGGTCCTGATCGGAGCCCTACTTTCGGAGGATATCCTAGTCATAATGTAGATAAAAAACCCCACATTATCCGGCTCACGGTGCCTCTATGAGCCACAAATGGCATCTGACGTTGTGGCGGTGCAAGCAGAGGCCACGACTGTAGAGCTGACAGCGGCACGAAGGTCAGAGGCTTGAAGCGTTTCATTGATGAGTGACGCAGATTCGATGCAGTTCAGAAACTGGTGCCAGAGTCTGGAGGGCACGGCTAGACTCACCACCACCCAACACCTGACGGCCACCGTCCGTAAGCTTCCCTTTAACGCCTCCTCTATTGTACATGCAGAACCCGCCGTGGAGTCCGGCAGCCTTGCGTCATGAGTGCTGGCGGTGCCGGTGCCGGGAACTCATTGGCGTCTGAGGACGCTTTTGCCACTCTTCACCGCGCTGGAGTGCTCGTCCAGCAGCAGCTTACGCCAAAAGCATCGCAAGATGTCGAGACCCCCCCTTCTTTGCGGTCAGGGGCCTCAGCCAAATTTCTTGGCAACGTCGTCGGCTCTTACGCATCCACGCCGCACCTGAACTGCCCGGAAAGCATCAAGCATGGCGTCTCAACGTGGCACGTCTTCAACGCCGGAGTAAAGAGCTGGACCTCACAAGACCACGCCGCAGACGTTTTCGATACCATCAAAGGCGACGTGCAAGACGAGAGGGGCCACTTTCTGGTCCGGTGCCGCGTGTGCACCCTCGCGGGCCACACTGCAGCCTACATTCTCCGAGGCGGAAAGTCTAGCAACGCTTGGCGTCACTTTGAGAACTTCGTTACCTGGCGCAGGCAGGGGACATGCAGCGGCGTCGACACGCCGCCGTCGTGACGTACTGGAGCCAGACGGCTCATCCACACAAGCGATCACGAGCGAACAGAACGGGCCCATCGATGGGTACCTGTGGTCGGGGCGTACGCGCGTGATGTGGCCGGTGCAAGCGCGCCCGCACCACTTGCGCTTCGTCTTGCTCATGGTGATGTCGCTTTCTCCCTCTGCTCTGGCGGGAAACAACTTCTTGCTGGAATTCGTGCGCGATCTTGGCGTGTCGTATGATCCAAAATCCGGCCCCACCGTCCGCGACGTGTCGCTGGATCTCTGTGTCTACCTCACCGGTCGCCTGCGGGCCGAGATTTGTCGTTTGCAACGATGTGACCGTGGCCTTTCTTTCTTCCACCTCGTCGCCGACTTATGGACGGAACGCCACGGCACTGGCTCCCACAGATCTCTGGCGCTGCGGCGTTTCGACCTTGACAACTTTTCACTAACCGAGTTCCACCTCAGCGTGGCGCCGTTCTCGGGATAGTACGACCACATCAACATCCAGGCGTGGACGCAGCGGTTTTTTGCATCGCTTCGGCGTGCGGGACAGCGACATCTGCTTTTCGACGTCGGACTCGGGATCGAACGTGAAGAAGGCGCTCTCGGAGCTGTGGCCGCGATAAATACCATGCGCGGCGCACACAGTGCACCTGGTTGTCAAGGCGTGGCTCTGGGTAACCGGTGAGACGGCCGCGGTGACGGTAGCGCCCAGGAACGGTCCATCTTCCTCATCGGCGGCACGGGCCCCAAGCAAAACTCCGGCGGCCGCGGACCTCCTCACCCGAGGACGCAAGAGCGCCAATCACTTCCACAAGTCGACGGCCAGCGTCGCCGTGCTGAATTCTGTAACATTTTCCTGTGACGAAGAACCACGTAAACCCTTCACCGAGTCACCGGCACGGTGGGGCTCAACATATCTGGCGCTGGTTCGACTTTTCATGCTTATGCCGCGGCTCATCGGGTTTGGGGAGCTCCGTGACCTCACGCCTGCGCAGCAGCGGCAATGGCTGGGACAAGACAATGGGGCGCAGTTGCGGCACGTCATTGGCGTGCTGCAGCCTGCTTACGAGGCTTGCATCGCCGTCCAGAGCTCATCCTCCACCGTAGCTGACGCTTTCGAGCTGGTCTGCAAGCTGCGCCGCACTATGCGGCTTGAGCAGCTCCCGTGCCCACGGGCTTACGACAAACCTGACGCTGTGGAGCGAAGCGTTATCCTCGAGTTTCGTTCTCGAAACGGCTGCAAAACAGACGTGATATAGCTCGAAAACCGGCTCTACAAGCAAAAGGCCATCCCGGTCAAGTCTTCACGTGGCGTCGACGGTCTACGCGATGGAGCCAGCACCTTTATCGCCATCATCCGAGACGAGCTGGACCGCCGATTCTTCAGCGCTGTCAACCACACCAAGAACTGGATGGCCAACGACGCAGTCCCGGCGGCCACTTTGGTCACGCCGGGTGGCGCCGCCATGATGCGCAGGATGGCTTCTCGCGTCGGTCAAGACGTTCCATGAGGCCGCGCCACGGCGACGGTCATGACGACGGCGGTGCACCTGACAGACGAGCGCGCGAGCGTGCCGTCGAGCCAAGGGGAGCTGGAGCAGGAGCGCAAGAAGTGTCGCAGTCCTCTTGTTGATTGGGACTCGGAGGACAGCCGCAATGCCGCTGAGGACACGGTGACAGACCTTGTACTGCAAGAACTCGAGCGCTTCCTGTCGACGCACGTGACCAAGGACGTCACCGGTGCGCTGAGCTTCTGGTCTGTACGCGGGGATGACTACCCTCTGCTTCGACGTGTCGCATTCGCGCTGCTTGCGGCGTCCGGATCGTCGGCGGCGTCGGAGAGGGACTTTCATGCAGCCGAAATGGTGTTGTGGAAGAAGCGCTCAACACTGCTGCTGGCGCATGTGTAGATGCATTGCCTGATACGCTTCAACGCGCGCCTTGTTCCCTCCGACCTGTCATCCATTCCGGTGCTGATCCAGGCGTCGCGATTGAGCGCACGAGCCGACATGTTCACAATGTTGGTTGACATGCCCCTGAGCGCGGAGTCGTCGGGTGATTTGACATCGAGCGACAGTGATACCTTTTTGTGCTCCCTGATAAGGAGGGGAAGTGAGTACCGTTTTGGGCGGGTCGGTTTGGGTCCGCCGTTCTTTTTTCTTTTAGTTCGTGTGTTATTGCTGTTGTTTTGAAAGCGACAATAGGACCAGAGGCGGGGCCGTCAGCGGTCACCAGTCAACTGCTACTGCTCAAAGAAAGGTGGTGAAGCCCCCCCTCACGCTGGTGTCGCTGCCAGCGCCACACAAATGTCCGTGCGGGAGGCCCTGGTGTGAACCGCGGAGCAAGGACAACACCAGCGTCTTCCATAGGCAGCGGGGGCGGCTAGCAGAGCGTGCCCGAGAGCGTGACAGTCGGCACATCGGCCAGCGAGGCGGTCGTCGCGGCGTCCTGTAATAGTCCGCCTTTCAGGCTGTGATTGACACTGAAGCTGGTCCGGCGGCCGCCAGCGCACTCGGATACACGAGCACTGCGTACTCAGCTGCCAAGCCTCTTTCTCGTACCGACAAGCTGTCTGTTCGCGCTTCAATGTCGACCGCAGACGTCACCGCCAAGACAGCAGCAGCAACCTATTGCTCTCTGAACTTCCCTGCCATGGCGTCACCAGACGATGCCCGTCGTCATCAAAACAACGGCGGACATTTCGCATCGAATCTCCGAGAAGAACATTAACACGACAACGACGTCCGCCACGGCCGTCAATCAGCCGGAACAGAACATCCCTACCGTCACCGCTCATGGGCGCCACGCTGGCGTTTGCCGCCATAGAAAAAACGCAGCGAAGCGCCTGGGTCTGACCACTGTACAGGCCTTAGCAGCCTCTCAAATGGCAGCCTCGCCTGCAGCACTGCAGTCTTTACACTCCCGCGGACACTCGTGCAGCACTGGGACAAGCCCGTCAGACCGCCGACGCCATCGTATTATCGTGCGAAGCGGCCGCCTGGCATTGCCTGCAGCTTTCCCCCCCCCCCGCGAAACGGCTGCCTGGCATTGCCCGTAGCGCCTCCGTAAGCTCGTGCCATTGCCGGTGACAAGGCAGATCGCCAGGCGAAACGATCGGAATAGTTTTTGATATATATTGGAACGTGGAAGGCATAAGTCTTCCACAAATGCTTACTAAACTATACTGTCAGCCTTTCTATAATTGTACTGAAATGAAACCTTCAGCGAATGAGTACACGGGCGGCGGGTGGGGACGGGCGGATGGAGGGGCAGGTGCGGGCAAAGTGGTCGGTTCCGCGGCAAAGACGGCAGGGGTTGGAGGGGCCGGGGCCGCGGTAAGGGCGGGCAGGGGACGACTCCGTGCGGTAGGGGCGGTCGGCGCCACCACGGAAGCGGCGGAGGACGTAGAACACGTCGTTAGGGCGGGAGTCGTCAGGGATGGTGGTGTCGATCGTCCAAGTGTCGGCGGGCGAGGGCGCGGGCGCGGTGGGAGGGGAGGAAGTGAGGAAGGCGGTGGCGGGCGGCGTGGCGGGGGCGGGGGGGGCAGAGAGGGAGGCGGGGGAGCGGATGCCGGGAGGGCCGGTGGCAAGGAGGAGCTTTGCCTGGGCGGCCAGCTGGTGAGGGTCGGAAGGAGAGGCGCCGGACAGGAGGGAGGCGGCGAACCACTCGCCGCGGACGTTGTCCAGGATCTTGTCGGCAAGCATGGCGGCGGTGTGATAGCGGGGCGGGAGCTGGGATTGGAGGAGCGTGAGGCGGGCGAGCATGCGGTCGAAGCGGGAAACGGCGGAATCGCTGGGCTGGGCGGGCTCAGTGCGGTAGGTGGTGGACTGCCAGAGCTCGCGGACGCGGAGGGTGCGGGCAGTGGAGTAGACGCGGGAATGGATGAGGTCCCATAGTTCGGGCTCGGAGAGGCCGCGGCTGTCCTGAACCAGGGCGGGCAGGTTGTGCTCGGAGAGGCGGAGGGCAAAGGGGAGACAAGTAGCGCGGAGGGAGCGGGGGACGGAGAAGGCGTCGCAGATGCTGGAAAAGGTAGAGCGGGCGCGGGGCAGGGACTCGTCGTCGAGGCCGCCGTACTGGCGGGCGGGGGTGTAGTACTGGGCGACCGCGCGGACGGCGGTGGAGGAGTGGGCGGTGGCGGTGGAGGGCGGGGGCGACGAGGCGCGGGATCGGGGCGGCGGCGGAGGCGAGAGGGCG
>Ga0209187_1003046_pt1 | contig 14744 bp, 8 predicted proteins | sample BantaG_FD_187430 | JGI IMG/M metagenome (GOLD analysis project Ga0209187, IMG submission 187430) | Marine algal microbial communities from Bantry Bay, Ireland - BantryBay_4 metaG (SPAdes) (version 2) | ecosystem: Host-associated > Algae > Red algae > Unclassified | place: Bantry Bay, Ireland... | reverse complement strand
TTTGTATTTTTGAACTATACAAAGAACGCACGGAAACTGATAGCAGGGCTACCAAGTTGAGTACGAGATGCAGTATAGTACAAAAAGACATGTTCAAAAAGTATAGTTATTTATTTTACAGTGTACTTACCCTTCCTATTAATTTTATAGCCATATAACTCTTTTTATAATCGTCCAAAACTACTAAAAATATATGGTTTTGGACGATTATCCATTGATTTTCATACAACTTTCCTAACTACATTTCAGCCAATCGCCTCAATTTTTTCAACAAACGCTCCCTTCTTTTCAAACCTTTATTCGAAAATATTTTATCAAGGTAAAATTTTGCTTTTTCGTAGTCTTTCATTTCTACATGAAGTAAATGCAAAGAGAATATAGTGGATTCAATACAAGGATTAAGATTGTAACTTTCCAATAGATATTTTTCGGCAAGCTTGTAATTTTTTTCCTGTAAATGCAATAAGCCTAATTGACGATTGCTTGTCGGATTGAAAGGGATGGATTTGTTTGCTTCTTGATAAGCGTTTTTTGCCTCATTGCTTTTGCCCATTTGTTTTAGAATATTACCCTTTAGTGTTTCCACAGGAATGTTTTTATAAGTAGAGAGAAAAGCAAAGGAGTTGTTATTGTAGGTTTGTAAAGCGAGTTTGTAATTTTTATTTTTAAAATATTCTTTCGATTTTGAATAAGCAATGTACGAGCCATACCGCTGTTGAAGACCGACCAGCGTACCAACTAAAACCAAAGCCAAAATTGAACGCAAAATCACTGAAGTTGCTTTTTTATAATACTTTTCAGTCTTGTTATTTGTGTAAAATGCCAACAGAGCAAATAAGATCATTAGAAATATTTGCTGTGAAATTTTAAACCTGATTCCATCAAAACAAATAATGACCGAATAAGCAATGATTGCACTTAAAATGATTTTAGCCTTGTCTAAATTTTGAGAATCATCCTTTGGAATATTGGAAACAGCCTTGATTTGAAAAACGAAAATCAAGAAGTAAAAAATGAAACCAATGATTCCGAGTTCCGTCAGGACCATAATAAAATCATTATGAGGCTGGTCGAAACTTGGTATCGGGTAAAGTCCTATTCCTTCAATGCCAAATTGTTTGTATAAAATTTGCCAGCAATTGTTGCCAATACCCAAAATAGGATCATTGACAAAAAGTTTAAATGATCGGAGCCACAGCTCAAAACGAGAGCTTACGGAATTAGACTCAATGGATTCCCCTAAGTTTAAAGCATTTAAATACAAAGGATCTTCAAAAAAAAGATAGCTGACACCAATCAGAATCGGAGCAATGATAAGGAAGGTGAAAAATGGTTTTATAAGTGGGCTTTTATAGCTGACATTTTTCCGAAAAAAGAAAAAGATACAGATGAAAAATACAAAGGTTCCAATTAAAACACTTCTGGTAAAAACAATTATTATAAAAACCAATAAAGAAAAAATTAGAATCTTCGGAATGATTTTAGATTTTCCGCTTGAAATTAATAAAGGAAATAGAAGTGCTAAGAACAAGAAAATAGTATAAAGACTGCTGTTTTTACCACCAACAAAACTTCTAGCTTTGTAAAAATAGGCAATGGTAATATTTGAATCGGGATGGGAGTGCGACATTGCTATTAGCGTTGAAACAATATCGAAGGCATAGTGAATTAAGAAAACAGCACAAACAAATTGCAACGCATTTAATAAGAATTTTTCTGCTTGTTTTTGTTGTGAAATGAACATTTCCTTAAAAACAAAGTAAAGCGCAAACATCAAAAAAGTCAGAGCAGCACCATAAAATGCATTGGGAAAATTGACCGCCCAAGTGGTTGATAAAAATCCCCAAGTAGCAAAAAATGCAAAACTTATATCAACAACGTTTAGCTTGGAAATGGGTTTGTTCCAATGGAAAATTTGAAAAGCAATGCACAAAATACCAATGCCAAGCAATTGAATTAACCTAGGATTGATGTAAAGGGCAATGGACGGAATTTGGTTGAGCGGGTAGGGGCTTTTGGCACAAAATATAGCAATCAAAATTGGCAGTATTAGGAATAGAACCAATTTTAAATTTGAAGTCATTGGGGAAATTATTTAAAGAATTAACAAGAGATTGCGCCAGTCGTCATTCCCAACGTTGTTATCCGTCATTCCCAACTTGGTTGGGAATCTATCTCTAGCAACGAAGGTTTGCACTTAACAATCTTGGTTTTGTTTATATCAGCAGAGTTTAGATTCCGCATCAAGTACGGAATGACGTGTTGGTTAAAATAACTTAGTACTTTTCAAAAGTAGTTTTCTTTCTGAGAATGATAAATTTGAAAAAACGTTTAATATCAAACCATAGAAAGAAATCCATTTTTTTTAAGATGCTAAAAGTAGAAATTGTTTTGTGCTTTTTCAAAAATTCTCTTCGGTTTTTCAGAATGGTTTTTCTTTCTTTGGTCATTGTGGTCCAAATGGCATCACACATGATTTTTAGAAAACGTATTCTGAGAAATAGAATATCTATGACAATGATGATTCCATACTTAAATACAAACGAAAGAAAATTTATCAGAAGAACACCCAAAGGCATCAGTTTAAAATAGCTATAAAAAATATTCAACTGGATTTTTAGAATATACTCATAATTAAGGATTTTGTTTACAGACTGGCTAATTTTATGGTAAACGATTGCAGTAGGTTCAAATATGCATTTGTACCCCAAAACCATAGCACGGACTCCAATTTCAGCATCTTCGTAACCCGTTTCAAAATACTCGTCAAAAATACCTATTTCTCTAAGCATATTGGCATCGTAAAGGACCGCGCCAGCACAGGCTCCCACATTTTCAAACACCTCCTCATACTCTTCAATGGGTTCCATATGTCCAATAGGAATGATTTCCGCCGTATTGAGCATTTTATGTCCCGCATTGTCCATTTGTTGCCTGTGAAAATAGGAAATCATCTTTGTCGCAACCATTCCAGCCTTGTGTTTCTTGGCACTTTTTACCAAGTTTTCAAGCCAATATTCATCAGCCATCGCATCATTGTTAAGAAGCGCGATGTAATTATAGTCTTCCTTTAACAAATTTTCCATCACACGATTGTTTCCCTTTGTGAATCCAAGGTTTTCATCATTTAAAATCAGGACGACTTTTTCGTGATTTCCATATTTTTCTTGCAAAATCTGTGCATCATTGCCTTTAGATCCATTATCCACCAAGTAAATAACAAAGTGTGGATAAGTCTGTTTAAAAACAGCCTCAAGGCACTCAAAAGTGTCTTCTAACCCATTCCAGTTAAGGGTAACGATGGGTATTATTTCGGGATTTTGAATATTTTCTTGCAATACTTTTTTGAAATGTTCTGTTGCTTAAAATTATGAATAAACCAGTTGATTAATAAGGAATTTAGAGGAAAATTTAATTTTCACGGTTGAGGTAAACTTCTAGGAATCTAAAAAACATCCAAATTAATCGAAAAATCAGCCTTCGAGTGCGTCAAATTGGGATTGTAATAAGGATCTGATTGCTTTAAAAAGTGCGCCCATTTTTTTTTGAAATATTGTATTTCTTCAATTTCCCTTTGTTGTTTTTCAGGAGTAGAGAAGTTTTTACCTCGCGATTTTGATTCGTAGTGATAAAGTTGAGCGTAAGGCGTGTAGACAATGTTCAAGCCCAATTCTCGAATTTTTAAACAAAAATCAACATCATTGAAGTTGACTTTAAAGTTTACATCATCCAAACCATTTACTTGTTTAAAAACGGTTTTTTTAATCAGTAAACAAGCTGCTGTACAAGCAGATAAGTTTTGTATGAGATCGACTCTGTTCTCATATCCATGCTCCTCTTTTGGAACGTATTTATGAGCATTTTCTGCGACTCCGTAGATGCCCACCACAATTCCTGCATGTTGGACGGTGTCATCAGGATAAAGTAATTTTGCACCAACCGCTCCTACTTTTTCCTGTTGGATGTGCTCTAGCATTGCATTTAGCCAGTTTTCTGAAAGTACTTCAATGTCATTGTTTAACAATAAAATATATTCTCCTGATGCTTTTTCTACTGCCCAATTATTTATTTTGGAATAATTAAAAGGAACATCGTATTTAAAATATTTAATAAAAGGATACTTGATTACTAAATCATCTAAATAAGTGAAAGTTGTTTCTTCTGAACTGTTATTACTAATTAATATTATTTCAAAGTTAGGGTATTTTGTTTTTTGTAAAATGCTATTGATGCATTTTTTAAGCGTTTCAATATCATCCTTAAATGGAATGATGATGCTTACAAGTTTGTTGCTTGTAATTTTATATTTCACCCTAAAAGTATTTTCAACAATACCTTCTTCCACTGTTGCTTCAGTATGATTTTTGTGTAAATAATTTTCTAAAATATTTTTTGATAAATATTCGTTCTCTATTAATGGAGAGATCTGATGGTAAGCTACTTTTGGTATGTGGTGGATTTTTTCTTGATCGTTGATAAAGTCTAACCAAAAATCATAATAAGTGGTTTTTTTATTGTTTATTTTTTCTAGAAGTGCCTTTTTATTTGCAAATAGAAAAGGACCGATATAATTATGAGTTAACAACAATGCATCGTTGAAATTGCTTTTAAAACTGGGTTGGTTTCTTTCTTGTGTGTTTAAATTTAAGCAATCACTGTCTGTGTAAAAAAAGTTGCTAGTTTGATTGTTGAGGGCGTCCAGCAACCAATAAAAACAATTGTTTTCAAGAATATTATTTGATTTTAATTGTACAATCCATTCGCCAGTACATTTGCTTAATATGGTTGCATTTATTGAATTTTCAGTATTGGATAAATCAGAGAATATTTTTGTTTTTTCCTGATTGATAAATGTTTGTAGTGAAATCCAATCTTCGTGAATTTTATTGTTATTTGGATTTGTAACAATGATCCATTCCCAATTAGCATGCATTTGTCTGGAAATAGAATCAGCAAGTTCTATAAAGTGGTTTTTGCTTAATGTTTTATCAATATTTGTAACAATAGAAAATTTAGGTTTCTTTTGGAATGATGCTAATTTCTTTTGTCTTTTTGCTTTTATTGAAGTATCCTTTTTTTCAAGCTCAATCAAAATTTGATAAGCTTCGATAGGAAGGAAATTAATGGATGAAAAATAATCTTTTAACTCAAATATATTGAGAATTTTTATTGGAAATTTATGCTGCTGTCCATCATCTTGAATGATTTCAAAAAACAATTTGCTGGGAAGTTGTTGCGTCCAAGCTTTGCGAAACTCAAAACCTGAATTGGCGGCATTTTTAAGCTGTGGATAATTCTGTTCAATATCTGGACGAAGTTTTTCACAATAAAGGCTATCAAGAAGATTGGCTTCATCATAGATATTTATTTGCTTAATGCCATTTATTGAGCCAGTCCAACCACCAGCTAGAAGGTTGTTTTTGTAAAAGGTGGCAAAATCACAACAGAACAGTAAATCACCAACACGCTGAACTCTCCCCAATTTATCATCCACCAAAAGCTTTCTAAAATTTTTAAAAATCTTTTTAGGCGATTCAGTTTTAATGGCGCGGTAGAGCGTTTGGAAATTTTTAACCGAAATGCTCTTAAAGAAATTAGCTATGTACGAGATTGATTTCATATGTTTACAGAACCAAAGTTATTGAATTTTCACATTAAACCTTTGTTACATTCTAGATAACTTCAATAACTGCTCTTCTACTTGATTTAACTTGGTATATTTTATCTTTATCTACAGCAACAATTGCAATAGAATGATAGCCTTTACCTAATTTATCCAATGGAATCTGAACCCTAAAGCCAGATTCTAAAAACTTAGGATTTTTTACTTTATCTACAATATTTTGTCGTTTTATGCCAGATTTTGCCGAAAAATACTTGTTGTCATCCACCACAATGAAAATTTTACTGAAAGGTATTTTTCTTGGCATATCCATAGCCCAACCCGATATTACAATAGGAGCTTTTTCTATTTTTATGGGGTCTGAAACATTGTTAATATTTATTTTAACATTGTTCAACTTCCATTCTAATTTGGAGAGTTTGCCATTCTCTTCTAGCTTATTTAGAATAGGTGGTTTAGTAGAACTATCATTACCAGGTTTTGGTTTTTGTAGTTTTTTTGGTGCTGATTTTTTCTGATTAACTTTTTGCTTTTCGATGTTTAGAGAAATTCCAGTATCACATTTGAGATAGCTTTTTTTCTCATTATTGAGAATAAAAACTGACAATTCATAATTGCCATTCGGAACATTTTTAATACGACTAGAAGCATTGAAACCAGCATTTATATAATTATTGCTTTCAAGTGTTTCAGCGACATCAGGACGTTCTTGATTGTTTGTAGCTTTAATAAAATACTTGTCACCAAGAGCGATGTAAATTTCGTCAGCTACTTTCGTATTTGGCAAATCAATTGCCCAGCCAGAAATACCTAAAAAGGTTTTTTTAATAGTGAAATTCTTTTCTTTTCTAGCATCTGTTTTATTTATGGAATCAAGAGAGCATTTTGTTTCTTTTTGGATTAATTGATAGCTCTGCAATGTTTTAGGTTTTCTGAATTTTAGAGGTATTGCTTTTTGAAATCCTGGCTTTTTAGGCGTTGCTTTTTTAGATCCTGCTTTTTTAGCATTTTTGTTTTTGGAATTAATCTGTAATTCTGTAAGGTATTTTTTTGGATCTTTAGTGAATAGTTCAAATAATTCTAAAGCATAATGATATAAATGCTCGTCTAATTCATTAGCGGTTTTGAGTTTTAAAAGAAGTTCATCAGAAAGTAAATCGTAATTCTTGTATTTGTTTACCTTATCTTTTCGACTTTCTGAAAATTTCCAGTCAAAAACAGTGGAAGCAAGTTGTATCGATTCATCAAAACGTTCGGTGATTCCAATGAAATGGCATTTTCTAAGATTATTTTTTGCAATTTTAAGGTCAGCTTCCGTTAGCTTTTTTTTGCCTACTGCATTTGCGAGGTATCTAACTTGGAGACAATTGACTTTGTTGTAACCTAGTTTGAAGATTTCTGCCAGGCTTTTATCATGGTAGTTAGGATCAGAGTTTTGTAAGTGAAATAAGGCTGATACTGCACGGTTTAGAGGTTTTCTAAGAAAAATTAACTTCTTTGATTTGTTAGGAAATATAGCTCCACTAGCGTATGGCAAATGTCCAGAAATGAATTGTATGTCATTTTGCTCTTCTGGAGACTTTGTTTCTAAAAGATTTATATCTGGATAATTATCATTATTGGATTGTAGCTCTTTTGCGTTAGGAAAGATATTGTTTTGATTAAATATTTTTTGCATCATTGTTCTAAACGAAGTGCCAGCAGTTTTTGGGATGTGAATAAAGAAAAAATTGTCATTGTTTTTCTTTTGTAATCTAAAAATCGGTTTAAAATTATTAGGTAACTGAATACCATTGGCAAATACGGAAATGTTTTGTTGAATAAATAGTAAGTCAAATTTTTTATCCAATGTTATTTCAAAACCACAATTTCCAGTAGGATGACCTCTGTTTTCTTTAATTCCTTGTCTGAAAATATTAGCGGTTGTTTTTCCCACAGGCTTGCCGTTAATATAAGCTTCAATCTCTGTGGTTTGAAAGTCAATTATATTTCCATCTACGTCTATAAGATTTAAAAAAGACCAGCCAGTAATCCTGTTGGGATAAACATTGGCAACAACTCCTTCAATTTTTGGAATAGGCCTTTCGGAATTTTTCCATTTTTTAAAAAATCTTTTCACAACTCTTAAAATTGAAAATAAATAAATTCACTTTCCTCTCCAAAGTGATACAACACAACAATAGTAACTAAGAAATAGACAAACCATCTTAAAGGAGCTGGAAAGTTCAATCTTTCAAGACCATGTTGATATTTACGCTGAATCCATTCAACAACAATTAAAACAGCAATAAAGAAAATTAGAATGTAAAAGTCATTTACATTTAAACTTAGCTTTTTAAAATAAGACATTAAGGAAATACTTTTGAAAGAGAACATTTCAATGATATAATTAAATCCGTGCGTAATAGATGTTGCTCTGAAAAATATCCAAGCAATACAAGTAAGGAAAAAAGTGATAATAATTTGGTAGAATTCTCTAAAAGATGGAAGCATTGTATTTTCCGCTACAGTACCAACATTTCTTCTATTCGTTTTCATTAACAATGAGGGCAAAAAGTACAAAGCATTTAATCCTCCCCAAAAAATAAATGTCCAGTTGGCGCCATGCCAAAATCCACTTACCAAAAATATAGCGAAGGTATTTCTAACTTTCAGGGCTTGTGAGCCTCGACTTCCTCCTAAGGGAAAGTATAAATAATCTTTGAACCAAGAACTTAGTGAAATGTGCCATCTTCGCCAAAATTCCGCAATGTCCCTTGAAAAATAAGGATAGGCAAAGTTTCGCATTAAATTAAAACCAAACAATCGAGCAGTTCCCAAAGCAATGTCTGTATAACCAGAAAAATCACCATAGATTTGAAAGGCAAACAAAACTGCACCAACCATCAAAAGCGGGCTAGAGCAAGTACTGGGATCAGCAAAAATCTGATCGACAAAAGGCGAACAACTATCGGCAATCACTACTTTTTTGAAAAATCCCCACAACATTTGCCGGCATCCATCAACGGCATCATTATAGTTAAATTTCTTTTCTTTACTGAACTGTGGTATGAAATTTTTGGCTCTTTCAATCGGACCAGCTACTAGCTGGGGAAAGAATGCCACATAGGCGAAAAATGCAAGTGGATCATGGGAGGCTTTTATCTCCTTTTTATAAACATCAATGGTGTAACTCAGAGTTTGGAATGTGTAAAAACTAATTCCTACGGGTAGTAAAATATTTAATGTGAAGAAATCAGCTTGCATCCCCAAGTTGTTCAACATGATTTCAGTAGAATCCACAAAGAAGTTGAAGTACTTAAAGAAAGCCAGTATACCGAGATTGACCAAAATGCTCACCCAAAGAAAACCTTTCCTCTTTTTTTTGTTATCTGTGCTATCAATTTGAACGCCTAACGTATAATCAAGGACACTGCTCAAGACAATAAGACCTAGAAATCTCCAATCCCACCATCCGTAAAAAAAGTAACTGGAAAGGATTAAAAGAACGTTCTGCCACTTTATTGATTTTTGACAAACAAACCAAAAAAGCACAAAAACTATAGGAAGAAAAAGAAAATATTCTAATGAATTAAATATCATACTTTAGCATTTTGTTACCAACAACCATTATATAGACTGTCAGTTTAGCATCGTCACCTGATAATTCGTGCAAAGATAAAAGAATATCATTTGAAGTTGGTTACGAACTACTCTGAAACACAAATTTTAAAGGAGTGTTTGCTAGTATTCGTTTCAATATGGAGTATATATATTCCAGGTAGTATCATATTTATATTTAATATATTGTTTTGTTTTTGTTGAATGATAGTTTTGCCTGATAAATCTAGCAATGAGATAGAATTTGCATTTTCAGCAGTAACAAAAATTTGCTTCTGGTGAAATTTAAAATCAATATTTTTATTTTGCTCAAGTGTCGAAGTTCCCACTTTTACTTTAGAAAGTTCAGCAACCCAAGCATCGTGGTTTCCGTGTTTGTAGCTAAGGTCGCCATCATAAGAGTCAGTAAAACCACAAACGATCAAACTTTCATCTTTTTCAAAAATATCAACAAATGAGTCGTACTGATTTCCACCAAAAACCTTATTCTCTAAAATATTGAGATCCGTATCCAATTCCAATAGCCAAGCATCTTGAGCTAAATAATTTGAAGAAACATCTCCGTCAACTGAAAATGACTCTACAATGACGACAAGATTTCCATTTTGTAACTCAATGACTTTCTTGGGAACTTCAAGCGAGCTTCCACCAAGTACTTTGTAGATGGGATTTGAAAATTCATCTACCCAAACAAGCAATAAATCTCCATTTCCATATTCATTATCAAAAGCGGAGAAGGTTTCAGCAACGACTACATAAGCTCCAGATGAATGTTGAATAAGACCCGTTGGTGTTTCAGATTTTAGTCCACCCAAAGTTTTTTGCCATAATAAATTGCCTTCTAAATCAATTTCCGCAAGCCAAATATCCTTTGCTCCAATATGCTCAGAAACATCACCATCTGCCGCACGAATGTATCCAGTAATGACATAATTTCCATTTTGATTGATGATGACATTCCGCCCTTCGTCGCTCATTGAGCTGTCAAATTTCTTCTCCCAAATTATATTTCCATCGAAATCAAAATGCGCAAAAACAATCGATCCATAATTACCATCGGTGGCGGAAGTGTACAAGATGCTTCCAATTGCTCCAAAAGTGTTTTTCCCACTTTGCACAATTCGTTCAAAAGAATCAAACTCAGGAGTACCATAAGTTTTAAACCATTTCAAAGTATCATTTGAAGCAAACTCTAAATCTACTTTAGCAATAAAGGCATCATTTACACCAAAAGCTTCCTCCACATCCCCACCAGTATCATTGATGGTTCCTGAAACAAATAATTGATTGTCATTGGAAATAAATGCATCTAAAAAGTTGTCGGTCCCATAACCACCAAGGATCAAGTCCCAATTGAGTTTGAAATTTTTATCAAGGCTTCTAATCCAAATATCCTGCAAAGCAATTCTAGGAACGTCAAGGTCGCTAGATGTTGTAATACCAATGGCAATATAGCCATCATTTTCAGTTGGTAAAATTTTGTACAATCGGTCATCGCCCGTTCCGCCTATAACAGCCTGGTCCACAATTTGGTATTGCCCACAAAGTTTAATTGTGAGGCATAATAGGCAAAAAATAAAAGACAATGCTTTCATCATAGATAGATTATAGATTAGATCATAGGAAGAATTAAGAAATTACAGTATCTGTTTCTTCAAAACCAACGCCATATTCCTTTAATTCGTCTAAAATTGGGTTGTAAACTTCAGGCATTATTGGTATTCTGACACCCGTAAGACTAATTTGCTCTGTAGCAATCAACTTAACCATGATTCCAGAAGGCAGTCCCACCAATTTTGAAATAGCGGTATTTTCTTCATCTTCTCCCATATTGATCAAAGTAGCAGAAAGCTTTCTTTTTTCACCGTTGAGCTTATAGACTACTTCATGTAACATCACAATCATATCTTTGTCTCCTGGTTCAAGACTCCATTTTTCCGCCAATAATTTGCATAAAATATCAGCAGGACTAGCTTCGGTCAAGCCAATTTCCTGATTGTCAAAAATGCCCAACCAAGTTAGTTTGTCCATAATTTCATCCTTCATATCCAAACCTAAAAAATCAGCGAGTGCTTCTTTAAGCGTTTTATCATTTTGAAGATATTCTACAGGTATAAACTGCTGAACAAAATCATTGTAAGTTGCGCCCTCCACATCAATTTTGTAAGAACCATCAGTCCAGCCAAGCTTTACAAAGCTGTTCCAAGCACTACAAAATCCTTTTCTTCTAAGTGTACCACGCAAAAAAGTACCGATGCCATCACTTTCTAAATCATATTTTTCAATATATTTCGTAGAGTTTCTATTGGGATAAACCTCAAACCATCCTAAATCACCAATTTGACGATCTTCAGCCGAGGCAAAAACTCTATTGTAAGGAATGTATTTAGGCTTGAATTCGTGAAGATATTGGCTCACACCTTGACCTGCTTTTACGACATTCATTGGTGCCCATGTAAATTTATAATTCCACGGGTTCGTATCGTGATCTGGATGGATAAGCGCACCAGCAAAAGAGTAAACCGCCTTTATATCTCCGCCTTTGGCTTTCAGAGTATCTAGCATTTTCATAGTTGCCAAATGGTCAATACCAGGATCAAGCCCGATTTCACCCATAAACAACAAACCAGCCTTTTCAAAATCATCGTTTAATGCCATAGATTCTTTATCTACATAAGAAGCCGTTACAAGATGTTTGCCAAATTTAAGGCAATCTTTTGCTACAATTGAATGAAAAACAAAAGGCAACAAGGAGGCAACAATATCTACCTCAGAAATGTATTTTTCACGATGCTTCGCATTGTTTATATCAAATTGAACAGCCGAACCGTTAGGGTGTCCATTTACTTTTTTTTCTGCTAGTTGTTGATCTAAATCTCCAACGGTAATTTTCCAGTTATGAGTTTCAGATTTTTTTAGCAAATACGAAATGATACGAGACGCAGATTTGCCAGCTCCGAGGATTAATATTCTTTTCATTGTATGTGAAATATGAGGTGTTTTGAATTAGCGGTGCAAGATATGGATTATAAAGGCTTTTTTGCCATCATTTGAATAGATAAGTTTTTCCCAACTATACTCAGAAGTATCCCAACGTGTTTCATAATGCTTGAATGCGAGAATGCTTGAATGCGAGAATATTTGCATTATGTTGCTGCCACAATAAGGATGTAGGGTTAAAAAAAACCGATCAAAATTGTTTGATCAGTTTTTTATAGTTGAATGCCAACCCGGTGGGGCTCGAACCCACAACCTTCGGTTCCGGAAACCGACACTCTATCCAATTGAGCTACGGGTCGATACTTCAATATCATTACAGCTATTCTCGCTTTAGAACGTCTCCCGTCATTCCCTTCCCAACTCGATTGGGAATCTATACCTAGCGATGCAAGATAACCAAGAATTCTTTCTCGTCTCCCGTCATTCCCAACTTGATTGGGAATCTAACTTAGCGATGCAAGATAAACCTCTGATAACATCAGCTTGAAAACGATCAATTCTTTCTAAACCGAGAATTGCTGATATTTCAATATCATTGAAATATTATACAAAATTATGAATTAATTTTACTATATTGCTAGTTTATCCAATAATGCTTTGGTTTCTTTTACATAATCTTTGTAAACAGAAGTGGCTGGACCGTTAAAACCAGTGTGTACTTTATGCACTTTGCCATCTTTATCAATAAAAATCGTCGTTGGAAAAGAGATGATTTTATTGAGCATTGGAAACTGTTCTGAAGCCAATTTTTTGCTTGCTTTTCCAGCATACAATACGGGATAATTTATATTTAGCTCCTTAATGTACTTGTTTAATGCTGCTTTGTCTGCCTCCAAAGTCCCATTTCGCTCATAGGCAATACCCACAAATTCGATTCCTTTAGCCTTATAATCCTTGTATAAATCAGCGTAAAACCTCGTTTCATCCATACAATTTGGGCACCAAGAACCAAAAATTTGCACAACCAAAGCCTTGTTTCCAGCAATAAGATCGTCAAATGACTTGTTTTGCCCATTTAGGTCCGAAAACGAAAAATCTACCTTATCCGATTTATTGTTCAGGTAAGTGAGTGCATCTGGATTGGTAAGTTTAGCCTTGTCATCTTTTTTTGCTGTGTAAGGTTCTCGCCAAGTTTTGCCAGAAAAGAATTCACCTGTTATTTTACCATTATCAACTTTGCCATTAAACAAAAAGGCGTGAGAGCCGTCAAAGCAAGAGAGATAAAATTGTTCACCATAAATTTTACCAGCTAAAAAACGATAATCACCAGTTTCCGTTCTAAAAGTTCCAGTAAGATCATTGCCATCTTGCTTAAATTCGCCAATTGCAGGATATTCATCGTCTGTGTTGGGGCTAAATTTCACCGACCATTTGCCGCCAATTTGAGCATCGGGCTTTTCACCCGCAGCCATTTGTAAATCATAATCTGTAAATCTCGGAGGGATCAGGTTTTGATTTAGATTACTATAAGCGTGAAAATTCATTTTGGCTTCCTTCTCAGTTCTAGGATTTTTGACCCATTCGCCCATAAAATTTTCCCCAATCAAAGTGGCAGTGATTTCAGAGTTGAAAACAGGCATGGTAAAATTGAGCATGTCCCCGTTCCACTTATAATCCTTGATTTTGATTTCCTCCGAACCATTTTTCACAATCAGGAAATCCTCTTTCGGATTTTTCAATAATTTAAAAGGAATCAGATGGTCATCATCTATTTCTAGAAAAGCAGACAAGTTCATTTTTTCTTTTTTGGAATCCTTTACCAAATCTTTAGTTTTGGCCTTAGTTTTGGTTTGCGGTTCTTGAGTATCTCCCGTACTATTAGAGTTGCCCTCAGCATTACATGCAGCGAGCAGAACGACGAAGGTAATGAGCAGTGAATAAAATCGCATTTTGTTTTTTTTATAAAGATAAGGAAAGAAGCCCGTCATTTCAGAATTTTCAAGACATAGCGAAACAAAAAGGTCCGTCATCTCAGAATTTCTGAAGCGTAGCGTAAGAAATATCTGAGATCTCGTCAATGTTTAGGACTGCCTATAAAGTCAGGACCGTGGTTTAATGCCAATTCATAACTTTCAACTTTCAACCTTCCACTTTCAACCATTTTAAGGACGGCGAGGATCATTTTCAATTATGTAGTCTCCCCGCTGCCCGCTGCAATGCATGGAATGAATTGGAACGGGTTTTGGTCGTTTGGGGAGACGCGATGAATCGCGTATTTACGGATTGCTTCGTTGTGAAATTTTTCCGAATCATCGGTTCCAATTCATTCCATACATTTCCACTCGCATCGGGCGTATTTTCGCAAATTTAGCTGCGCTGTCGTGAATTTCGTCCTCCGCGCTTCCCACTCTTAAATAATGCTTCAATGTTTCAATGCTACAATGCTTCAATAAATGGTTGCGCCCGAAAAAGGTTGACAGGTGTGAAGTTGTCAGAAATCTCTCAAAACCTTTAATTTTGGACAAAACTAATAAAAAAGCTGCAAAGCCGAAAATAGCGACTTACGCTAGAATAGAACGTC
>Ga0209187_1003044_pt1 | contig 14755 bp, 14 predicted proteins | sample BantaG_FD_187430 | JGI IMG/M metagenome (GOLD analysis project Ga0209187, IMG submission 187430) | Marine algal microbial communities from Bantry Bay, Ireland - BantryBay_4 metaG (SPAdes) (version 2) | ecosystem: Host-associated > Algae > Red algae > Unclassified | place: Bantry Bay, Ireland... | reverse complement strand
AAGAGCCGAGCAAGGCCGCCGCACGGCGTCGCAAACTAACGGGTGTATGGGAGCGACCACTGCGGGTGGAGCGCCAATGATCAAACGCTTGGGCCACGCTATCAAGCGTGTGGTTGAACAACGGTGTGGCCGCTGACATGTGATTTTCCCATCTAGTAGGTAGTTCGTGGAGAAGAATTGCACAAGAGAATTATGTCAGATTTACACGGGCCAGCCGTAAGGACACGATGTGTCTACGGTTAGCCGCCAGTTGGGTAATCTGGACGATCGAAATGTTAGCAATGTCGAGAAGCTGCAACAGCGCATGGTGCTGGAGACAGTCGCCCATAAACAACAGGCCAGAGTGACACTGGACTTTGATGGTCCAGTATTGGGCACCTGCCGACATGCAGAAAGTGTAGCTATTGGGTTCAATCGAAAGAAAAAGGGCCAGCGAAGCTACTATCCGCTGTACTGCACGATCGCTCAGACAGCACAGGTACTGGCTGTTCATCATCGAAGTGGCAATCGTCATGACTCCATTGAAGCACTGGCTTTTATTCGTCAGTGCATTTAAAAAGCACATAAAACAAGGCCTCAGGCGGTCATTGAAACACCTATGGATGGTGCTTTCTTCAGTGAAGATATCGTGGCGATGATTGACGAGTATGACGTTGAATACTCTATCTCTGTACCGTTCGAACGGTATACCACGATCAAGTGTTTTATTGAGGAGCGTCGTCGTTAGAACAAGATCAGTACATTCCAGTCCTTTTACGAGAAACACATCTCGCTCAAATCTTGGAAACTGACCAAGCATCAGTTTCTGCTTGTCCGTCAACGCAATGCGATACAAAACAAGGTACCTATACAGCTTGACCTCTTTTACCCAACAGACTAAAACCATCAATACAGGGTAATCATCACCAATAAATCCTGTAAACCCGCTCGATTTGTTGGTCACCACGAAGGGCGCGGCACACAAGAGGGGCTGTTTGCTGAATTGAAGTCAAGCTGTCGATGAGTTACATCCCATGCAACACCTGAACCGGCAACAAGGTGTTTATGTTGTCAGCCATACTGGCGCACAACCTGACGCGCGAACTACAACTGCACCACCACGAAAAAGAGGCCGAGGTACGATGACCAAACGGCCATCACTTCCGACTTTGGATCTTCATACAAATTGACACACTGCGACGAAACATCATTTAGCGCGCACGTAGATTGATCCGTCCTGACGGTACGTTGACATTATCAACAGCTGCCAACGATGCAGTAACGAATGAGTTTGCCCGCTATCTTCCCACTGACTACGTGGCGCCCTGAAACCGTCAAGATTTATGCAATACTCGGGTATACTATTACTGTATTGGCGCTGGAATCCCCCTATATTGCTGTATCTTCCCTATGCAATTGGCATCGGCCTACTGGATCGGTTAAGGAAATAGTTAACTATTTTTAACGAACTGAGACATGTAAGGAGATTGGGTGATGGACACGCTGAACGTCACATTTTAGGTGGAGGACCAATCACGGTTCCTTTGATTATAAGAAATTCAATTCAGATGTTTCGTCCTTTTTGATCTATTTCCATTTAATTGTTTACTCAGTCACTAATTTGCGCATGAATTAAGAGTATGGCAATTATCTGTTCTGAAATGTATGCACATTTGTGCCAAAGAAACTAACGTGAAAGTCAATACACCAATGCTAAAGCAATCATTTGCAAGATTAGTAGCACTAGCGCTCCCGCTATTGTTAATGTTGTTAGCGCGTATTTACTTTGAAGCTGACGATAAAAGCACGTTTTTTACTTCACTTACTGATTCCATTTTACTTCTTGCGTTTTTGCGTTTGGGTGTGAATGTGTACGTGCCTTCACTTGATAAGCATCAAGGTAAAATCTTAATCTCAAGGATATATGTTTTTGCAGTGGTTCTATTGACAACCATTACATTAACCGTAGGCTTGGTATGCATTAAATACTTCGAGTTAAATGTGTACGGCCTGTTAGTTGCTGGTGCCTGCATACCATTTTTTCTTCTCGGAGAAATTAACAGGGCTCAAAGTAAGTTCTTTTCATTTTATTTCTTGAAAGCACCAGTTGTGTATTGCTGCGCATTCGTATTGGCGCTAGCTGGGGATAGCTACGTAACGTTTTTCTTACTTTATGTAATGGCTGGTTTGATTACTTATTCTGTTTTTAATAATATTACATTTACAAACTGTAGCTTCCCTGCGTCTATTGTTGTCAATGCAACAATAACTTCAGTTCTGATTACTCTATTTTCGTGGAAAGAGGCGGCAGTGGGGCGAATGTTTCTCGACTCAGCAACTTTAGAAGTTCTTGTTTTCTATACCCGATTGAAAGTTCTAACAACTTTCGTGTATATGCTCTATAACGCACGGGTGCCAAATGTAATGCGCAAGCGTCGTGAAATTGGAGAGGCGGTTGAAATACTGGCTGTGGCTCGGAAAAATATTAAACAATCTCTGCTCTGGGGCATCTTATGTTCTGTGGCGATATTGGTGGCAGTTGAATTATTTGATAAACCTAACCTAACGTTCGTTGTCATTATTTGCTCCAGTTCTATATTGACAATAATGTTTGGAAATATTGCCCAGGCTTTGATAGCCAATCGAGAAGTCATAACCGTTGCTTTGTCTCACTTACTGAGTGTTATTTTATTTGTCATGTGTTTTTTTATACTAAACAGGCTTACTGAAGATTTGCTTAGCGTCGCAATATCTGCTCTGTTTGCGCAGTTTGCATTGGGAATTTGCTTATACTTTTTTGCGTTTCGTATTGATAAGGCGAGTAAATTGACACCTGTAATTTAATCACAATATTGGCACTGGTAATCGCATACCGATCGAGATCTATTGGATGAAAATCATATATATTGTAATATACATGTTAAACCAGCGGAAAATACGTTGGCACATACTCAGCGATGTTTTCTGGACTTTTTAAAACGAATACAAAAAGATGGACATAAAGTGTTTGGTGTTGATGATGTTATAAATGTCGCGCTGGACAATGTTAATATTAACTATATGCATCGTAAAAGGGTGGTCGTTAACAGTTGAGCAGCCTTCAATTTCAAAGCATTTCTGCGCGGTTGTAGAATGCTTTATTGGTCGGTCTTCTTTAAGTTTGGATGCGTTTCGCAAGCCAACACTATAAATTAACCAGTAATGCACTATTGAAAGATGAGACGCTACAGTCATGCAAAGAGTTTGGTATCGCTGATCAAGATGAATTTGTTGATTTGGTTATCAATACGGGTGAGCACATTGTTAAGTCAGATATTCTTTGCTTTTATTTCAAATTGGGAAGGTTTTCCTCATTCAAAGTAAGAGGCTGTGAGATATGTGCTATCAGCCAAGCCATCATTTATAGCGGACGGTATTGAGCAGGTAATAGATATAGAGTCAGGACATATTGTCCCAAGATGAATACAGAAGCGACTGAACAATATTTGAAATAATAGTAGTATCAGAAGAAAGGCTTATTAGTGTTGGCAAGTGAAAAGACATGCCAGATATTCTGAAAAGTACAATTTTGATAATATGTAAAAGAACACCAGCCGGATGTATGATGAGGGAATCAGCGCAGGATAGTAAGTAGAATAATGCCAAAAAAATTATATTTTTTAAAAAATTCGCTGGCTGATATGTTTTAGTCAAATATGATTTGCACGACAACAAGGTTATATGTGAGTGGATGTTAGTACAATGATTGAAAATAACAAAGTGTTAAATATATTCATAGGACCCCAAAAAACTGGCACAAGTTGGATATACGACTTATTGTCAGATGGGAATGATGATAAAGAGATTGCATTCCCTGTTAGATTTGGTCGCGAATACGTCTTCAATAAGTATGTTGTTAATTCGAAATATTTAGTCTGGCCCTATTTGTTACACCATCCAAAACGGTTGTATTCTTTATTGGAATTTATCAGGAAAAACGGTAGAGAATTTCGACTCTATTCCACTGCTCGAGATAAAGAGAGCTGGAAAAAATCAATGACAAGATTTCTCATTAAAAACGGTAAAGATGCTAACATCGCTGAATTGTATGCAGATGATCAGTGGATGGCCTTACAAAAAACACTCGATAAATTGGAGGAAAACTACCCAGTAACTTACATTAATGTTTTTAATCCTAGCTCATCAAATATCAAGTTATTAAGTAGCTTGTCCGGTAGATCTGAGATAGATATTTGCGGCAGGTTAGAAACGCCGGTGTATAAAACCAAGGGTAAATCCAGACTTCCAATTAATTTATTAGTGAAAGTATATTTCTTTTACCTAAAACCTTTTCTTCCGAAATACTTAAGAAGAATAACTAGTAAAGCATGGTTGAAAAAAGCATTTTACAAATATTAGTCTTGGTATATTCTTGGTTTGTTGTCACGCTATAATAGCTTCAATGTGTAGATAAAGAGTTTGTCACCGAATTATTCTATAGGTATTTACTAACCTGACCCGTTTCGATCTCCAATCTCAATATTAGTTTTAACTAGTTGTTTATACAATCCAGAGGCTAAGTTATTGCAAATTTTTTCTTTATGAGTTAGGTCTGTACAACAGGACGTTATGACACTAAAAGTAGTGCTCTCACCAGAGTTTATAGCGTATCGATTCATAAGTAATCGCGGCAATAGCTTATCTAAAAATTATAATTGGTTGGATTTATTGACCATTGTCTTTACACAACGAACGAAGTACATAGATATGCGAACACAAGATTTTATATATAAAATTAATACAAGAATACGAAGGCATGTTTTAGGGCTTTTCAAACCTTGGTATTTAAAACGTTACTCGTCGAAGTCAAGAGTTGGTTCGAGGGGCTGGCTTTGCGAGCGTGAACATCACTATGGCGGATTTGTACAGGGCGTAAAACGAAACAAAGTAAGTCAGGAAGACCCAAGATCATCCACGGAGTTGTCTTCAGGCGGAATGATGGGCGGCGATAGAATGGCGCAATTCAATCATAACTACGCGCCAGCGTATGAAAAAGCGTTAGCGCCGCTTATTGGGAAAAGCAATATTGTCGTGGTTGAGGTCGGTATATTAACTGGCATAGGTTTAGCAATGTGGTCAGAGCTTTTTCCTGATGGCAGTGTATTCGGGCTTGACATTGATCTAACTCATGCCCAAAAAAATTGGGCTAACTTGGAAAGCAAGGGAGCATTTAAAAATAAAAATGTTATTCTGCATGAATTTGATCAGTATCTGACAGATACAGCCAACATAAAGAAAATAACACAAGGCCAGAGTATAGATTTTTTTATAGATGACGGTGCTCATAGGCGGGAACCAATTATGAATACGTTAGCAGCGGCTATAGATAATATGTCTCCAAAGTTCTCTTATGTAGTAGAGGACAACGCTACTATTTACGATGAAATAGTAGAAACCTATCCGGAATTGGAAGTCAGAAGGTTTGGAGGATTGACTCTTATCCAAAGAAATTAGAATCCAGACAAAGAGGCCTACCCCTCTATCGTTGCGAGCAAGAAACTATCGCCTCAAGAAAGATTGAGGTTCAACAAATAACTTGAAAATGGGAATGCTGTCGTGTGCTACTGTTCACAGCTAGCATAACTTAGCGCGTAGGGAAAAGAGACTTAATACGCTAAATTGAAGGACGCCGCGGAACAGCGCATTGTACTTTTTTCGCAGTACCAGCAATGCCGCTGTCTCCGCTAACGCCTTGTTCTTGCGATCCAGGTCTACTACCGCTCGGTATTCTTCTTGCGCTCTGGCGGGCCTGAGTGGCTTGATTGAGCTTCTTCTTAGAGACCTGGTCCCAGTTATTAGCTTGCTCACAGGGCCTGCCGCCATTGAGCAAACTGCTCAGCAAACAAGCCTTTCTCACGGCAATACCCCGTGATCTCTGCCTGACCCCCTCGGTCATCGATGCTGAGGGGTTCCATGACGGCTGCAAACTTGTCCGTTGAGCGAGGGGGACGCTTACTTACTCATCACCAGCTGGCAAAACTGCACACGTAAGCAATTAATCATATAATTACTAAGTTACCTGGAATCGCTGTGGTTTTTAGGATTTACTGACAGCCAACTATTTATAGTGCTTCTGTGTCTCGCCTCTAGTTTAATTGGTTTGGCAAAACGCGCTTTAGAAATAGTTGAATTGACTCTTTTATCAGATAGCTCAGTTCCAAGAAGCTTTTCAATACATGGAAGATCGTCAACAATATCTAGTAGATGTACATGCTGAGAGTCCAACTGATAATACTTTATAATATTCTCTTCCGTAAATAAATGCTTATCTTTGTCCAAACTATCAAGCTTGGCATATGCGTACGTTATAAAATCTTCAATTGGGGTTTCATGGTTTAACGGATGGCTCCGACTTAACAGCAAACACTTACCTAGTTCATCCGGATTTAAAACCTTTTTGTTGTAAAAGGACAGTAATCTAGATGCGTAATCTCGTGTTATAAAATAAACTTCATCACTGTGCTTAACTTCTCGTTCGAACTGAATACCAGTTTGCCTGATAGTTGAAGAGCCTGCGAGTGGTAAAAGCACAATACTTTTATTATTCCTGTTAAGCACCTCCAAATTTACTTTCCTTTTGACATTTATTATCAAAAAAAATTTTCTTGCTGAAATAAAACATAACGAATATATTGATGACCCTGGTCGCACTCGTATGTGTAATATTTTCCGAATTAATTTGGTCATAATTGTGGGTTTATACTATTATTTCTATTGAACTTAAACGTTACCACTATAAAAGTATATTGAAAAAAGTAAGGTGATACTCGATTAGCGCATGCAACACCACCATAGCTGTCTTAACATAGAAAACCCCATTTACATAACATAATTTTCTAGTAGTGACGAAATTCTAGCTCGATATTTTTGTATATTCAACCGCTCATTTTCATTTGATTTCAACAAATTTCCTTTTACACCAAAATATGCTTTTACTTCATCTCGTATAATTTTGGCATCAACACTTAACGGATCATTATCTAAATCAGAATCTATTAACTTATCAAGCAACAATAAATATTCAACGTCCTCCATTCCATCACGCCACGAGTGCATTCTCAAAGACATGCATGGTCCTTGGTCGCATGGATAGATCATTGTTCCAGTAGTAATACTGGATGGATTTCGTTTTAAAACTAAAAATCCATCTTCAAGCTTTTCTATTCTTCTAGCAGGTCTGTTCTTACGCCACGGTTGATACCATAAATTTAATCGCCAGTAGCTTACGGACAATATATCCCTCGCATAAAGCTTCCAGAAAAATGACCTGCCGAGCGTGTAACTATTTTTATTTTCAACCTTGTCTAGATCATGAATGTAAGGGGCAAATATTTTACCATCATGTTTTAGTGTATCAACCACTTTTGCAAGGCTATCTATATACCTTGCACGAAATGTAAACACATCAACATATTCGCTGAATTCCACTAATAGTTTTGACTTTTCTTTTTTTGAAAATATTCGCCCACCTAAAGCACCAAAACTATGAACAACATCTATCTTGCTCTCCTTTTTTTTGAACTTATTTGCCCAGAGAATATTACTGCGAGCAAGCTTACCTTCAATCTTCTCGTCAAATGGTAATCGCACATAGGGTCGCTCGGCAAGATTTGCAGTTGCCACAAAATTTAGAATGTCGTTACAATCGTCCTGCTCACAATCTTCCAAATATTTAATCCGATTTATAGTCTCAGCATGCTCTGCACTTGATTTAAGTGCGTTCATGTTCCAATCTACATCACTGACTATATTTTCAGATTCTCGATTCTGTATTTTTTTCTTTAAATCAACTGCACTAAAGGTAATTTTATCGTTCCCGTTACTTACCTGTGCACGATTGGACTCCCAAGCTATGTTTTCGAAATCGAACTGCACTTTTTCAGATCCCAGTAAAAAATCCGCTCCGTAAGAGGGAATAAGCTCGCCCTCAACTTCTGTTGAACGTGTTTCTTGATCATTAATTTGTATTTCTATCTTTTCCTTATTTGAACTTATCCTTACTGTCATCCATTTGTCCGGTTCAAATTCTGATTGAACGCTATACAACTTCTCGTTTTTTCCAGATTCACCAAACCAAACATTCAGACTTAACACATCGTTCTCCGCACTCAGATTGAAGCCAGCTTTACGATTCATCCATTGGTATTTTAAGATATTTCCGGTTGAATTATGTCCTACTCGTGCTTTGAGACTTATAATGAAGTCAGACTCGATTGACTCAAACTTTGGAGCAAAGATAGGCAAAATGCTATTGTGATTAAAAGCCAGAACAGTTTCATTTAAGGAGTTATCAAATACAATCGCAGGCAAGCTAGACGGTTCGATGTTAGAGTAGTGGGGGTGAGCGTCAAGACTCATTCTAAATTTCTTTATTTTTTCTTTGTAGGTATTTATCAGGTTTCCAAATTCATCGTCATACAGCGTCAGGCCATACCAGTACCTTAAAGAATGTTGGTCTAATCCGAACATGTATGTGCGGACGCTTGAATAGTCTGGCAACTTAAAACTATACACCTCCACTTCAATATCAATTAGCTTTCGAGACTCGTCTTCGAAAATTAAAGCCAGCTCACCTTTATAGATACCGCTTGCGGTTTGCTTTGCGATTTCAGATGTCAACACTAAAGTTACATAGTATGGGGCTGGTGGTATTTCCAAATCAGCAGTAAAGGGGCTTAGAACGTCTGGATACGGACCTACTAATTTTTGTGTACTCTCGATGAGACCGTAAACATTCTCCAGTACATTCACTTCAAAACTATGCTCCGGATAGTTGTCCAATTTAATTTCTATGTCACTTAATACCGCTGCTCGACTGCTATCCAATGAAAGTTTCAGCAGTAATGTCTCTGCCTCACCAGCTGCGGCCTGAATACAAACTATCTGGCAATGCTCAACTTGCGCCCCCGGTTGAAATATGGACAAAGCAACTGTTGAAGCTACATCTTGAGAATGTACCGTACAATGAAAGCTAAACAAAAAAATCGACAAAATTAGTTTCATTAGTCGCATTATAGAATGTCAAATCACATATGTTTTAAAACAAATACCTACGATGACTTATCACTGACGACTGAAAAACTGACGTTTTTTCAAAGACCGCATAATGATAGAAATTCTATATCAGCAGACCGGTTTTTTAAAGGCATACATGCCCCGGCGGGGAAAAAAGTAAACTCCCCGAAATACAAATCATTATCTGAAATCATAAAATCCACCCGGACATACTCCATCCCGTCGCTTAAGCTTCCCGCTAAAGTTACTGCTTCATCTAGAAGCGAATGAGAAATATCTGGCTCGCTATCTAACTCTCCCTTGAACATATCTATTTTTGTAATCGATGCATCAGTACCAATTTTCCAAGTAAATCTTTTTAAATTGCCGGCGCGCCTATCCAAAAACTGTAAAATCCGTGGAACACCTGATGCACAGTGCACTTTGATATCAAGCGCCAAACCGTTTCCCCCAGTCAATGATTTTTCTATCAATACTGCAGGAACCGCGCTTTTATAACAGTACTCGCCGCATATATCTGCGTAATCTTTAATCAACCAATCGTCAATCAATTGATTTAATTCTTCGTATGGTATATCTGGGACGTGCTCAAGTATCTCAAATGATTTAATCATGCCGGAACCATGAGAGCCTTTTAATATGTAACTTCCGTCGGCTAGATTATCAAAGTGCGCTCTGCTATTTGTATCTAATATCACTGCTAACACATTAGGTACTTTAACGCCTCCTTTTGATTTGATATACCTATAAGACTCAATTGCACCAGACAATTCTGCCTTCTCGTATTTTTTGCTGATTTTTCTGCGCAACAACCACTCATTAATTGTCGTTGGGGCATAAATGTTTGGCCACCAACCGCGCATAATCCTAAATCGCAACTTTTCATATAATGGGCGATTTATTTTTCCAGCCAACATCATAAAAAAATGCTTTAACGCTTTGCTTTTAATTTGCAAGACAGAGTCTCTCCAAATCTTTGAGGATATAACCCTCAGGCTCCATCCCAACCGATAAACGTACATGATTTGGTTGTAGGCCAAGTAGCGACAATTCCAATGCGCTTTTTCCAGCGTGACTCATGGTAGCTGGTCTTTCAATCAATGTGTCAGTTGATCCAAAACTTGGCGCCATCTTAGAGGAGTGTAGGCTTTTCAGCCTCGGAGAAAGCGATATTTCTGATTTCAACAAAAAAGTAATCACACTACCGCCGTGGTAGTAACAATCATGAAAGGTACCTTCTTGATTAATATTCTGACCTCTACCAGGGTAATATAATTCGACAACCGTGCTGCTGTTGCATAGAAACTCGAATGCAATCTCGGTGTTTCTTAATGCGCACTCCATACGAATGTCATAGGTTTTAAGACTTCTGAAAAGCAAATACGCTGACATAGGATCCAAAATACCGCCCTGAGAAGAACGGATATCCCACAGTTTTTCAAATTTTCTTTCGTCTTTCGTGGTGACCACACCTCCGATAACATCGTTATGACCACCAATATACTTCGTCACTGAGCTAACCGTGTAATCTACATCGGACAGATCTTTTCGATCGTTGTAAAGCCCTGCCATCGTGCTGTCGTACACAATAACGGCGTTGGGAAACATACTACGAATTTTTGATATGTCAACAATCGTAAGAAACGGATTGGATGGACTCTCGAGATAAATAAGCAGGTTACCACCCTGGTCAGCAGATTTCATAGCCTCAATTGATTCAAAATTTTCATGCGTACATTTTGTCGCGTTACAAATACCGTCAATATTAACTAATGTTTTTCTGTAAAAACTACCCAGCGTATAAATACGATCGATATCGCAAGCATGTGACCATAAAACTGACCAAATAGCACTCATACCCGATGAAAACAATATGGCTTGTCCCCCGTATAGCTCGGAGAATATAATCTCCAATTGATTCACCAACGGATTAGAATCACGACTATATCTGTGGTGATCCAGCTTGTTGTTGTGATATTTTTCCAGCGAAATCTCGTCAGCATACGCATGCGCCGTGGAAAAGTTAATTGAAGGAACTAGTGGCGCATAATCTAGAGAGCTACGATTATCTTTACCCAAAGTATTCTTTGAATCATCATAAATAGAGTTTAGAGTTTCAGAAACACTTTGCATTTTCATAGTCATTCCTTATTTTGAGAATACTACAGCCTCGTAATGATTAATTCATCACACTGCATTAAAAAACACTCTACGCAAACAAGAGATCTTGGTAATGGATCGAACAGGAGTTGAAAAGAGAGGATTAATTTTATAAGACGAACAGAATTTTTGTTGGACTGAAGTCACGACGATGCATTTTTTTGTATACAAATTTGGACAATCTAGATGATACTTTAGCTTCACGGCGTACTAGTATAGTAGCTTCGCCAGCAGCGCAACGTCACTGTTCTCTGGATTAGTTACAGTTAATGCTAAGATGCCATGTGTGGCCCGAATACGAATTTCGTTCTGAATTTTAAAATATTTCTTAACATAGTTGGATGACATATCTTGCTTCAAGCCAAATTTCATGAAAAAGTTTTTAATTGATTTGCGCCCAAAACGTCTAAACCGAGTTTTATCAATCAACGGATATGACGACCGTCTTCGTGGAATGATTCGACCAAGATTTCAAGACTTCCTTGGTGATGCACAAAATACAACCAAACGTAAACAACCCTTCTCTAAACAAACTTTCTGTAAACACAGCATCTTCCAAACCATATTTGAAGCCATATCTCTTCATCAGTGAATCATAGAATATCCAAGCCCACCGTGTCGATGCAGTACTCCTTCGTCCAGAAGTGATTGCCCCATTACGGCTTACATCGTAACTCTTTAAATCTCTGAAGCACTCGTATTGTCGTCCTTCCCTTCACCATACCTACGTAATCTGATATCGAAATCTTCAGCGGTATGTTGACTATCCAGTGGGCATGATCTATCTGGATATTCAAATCCACCACTTAGCACTTCTTTTGCTCCGAAAACGATCTTATACAATTTTAATCTATTGTTTTATCTGACCAGTCAGTATCCGATATCGATACTTGAGGGTCCAGACAATGTGATAATGGCAATGCCATAATGTGTGTGAGAATTTTTTAATCGACTCATGGGTTCTCCTAGCGTGAGGCCGTGGGACAGCTCACTACAGGATAACCATGAATCGGGCGGATTACCGGCGAAGCCCCAGTACTCTGACCATATCCTGGGGACGTGGGTTTTACGTTTGTGCTAAACAAAAATGAATAGTGATTCTTCCAATGAAAACCAAAATTTTATACGACACGCTTCTAGGCTTGACCTTTAGATAAAGAACCTTTTTCCAGCGTTGTGAACCTTCAGACATATAAATGCCATTAGCTACGCCACTTGTGATCGTTTTGTAAACACAAAATTTGAATTTTTAAACATAGATCGCTTCTTAATTCCTAAAACCAAATTCACTATCCAACTTTCTAGCTGAGACAATACTTCCAAGAAAAAATATATAACACGGATATCTTATCCTCAGAATGTTGCCATAATTAATAGCAAAGAGCGCTTGCAACAGCATATAAAGCATGCCGCAGCTAAAAAGCAGTAAACTCTGTGGATTACTAGTGCATCGCTTAGCTGCAAAAAAAGCAGTGAATGAGAAAACTAACGATTCTATGAATGCGAACACAAATGCACCGCCTCTAATTTCGAAAGGCAAGGGTGCGATAAACGAACTGGCAACCTGAATTGGATATCTAAAGATCATTGGAAAACTATATAAAGCTCCATCCAATATGTGACTACCGGACCCGTCTCCACCTATTCGGCGATCATGACGAAGTTCGTTAAATTGCGCAATTATTTCGATATTGCGTAGTGCGCTACCGGTACTTCTTATACCGAATGCTAAAGGCAGAAATAGAAGGGCATAATAGAATGCAACAGACCCTACTATTAATATTGCTAGTCGTTGATACCTACTTGAAATTGTATACAAGTAGATTCCAACAAATCCTATTAACATTACTGAAAATTCTGGCCTTATTCCGAGAGCTATAAAAGACATCAAAATGCAAACCACCGGAAAAACCTCGCTCTTCTTGCGAGCTAAAACTGTAATTACTAAGAGAGTACAGATTAGATTTACAAGCGGATCACGTAAGCCAAATATCGAAAAATTATAATATGCAGGAAACAAAAGAAATAAATAAATCCATCGACCGGGTTTATCGTAAAAAATGTACTGCATCCCAAGCACGAAAATAAAACCTTGCAAGCCCATGTTAAGCGCGTGGGCGGTATATTCGTACTGAAATAACGTAAATGGAACGTAGGCCAAAAAATACTGAACCAAAAACGTCTGAGTATTTACGTGGCCCTGATACATGTCAAAAGATACGAACGATGCAACTTTCTCTTCAATGAATCCAAAGGTATCGTTCAGCAAGCTAATAGAAAACAGCATCAGAAGGCAAACGCATCCAATTCCGATAGCCCTGAGCTTAATCTTAAACACCAAACTAGTGAAACCTACGAACGTAGAGAAGTACGCCAATGCCAATGCATATTTCAAGTTTCTCGATTCCTTAAGCTAAATTAGTGGGAGTATCAATCTTCGTTGTAATAATAATATGTGCCCCCCCAAAAAATGCATTGAGATGCAGTGCAGCAACCACAATTGTCTGCTCGCTTACAGCCTGCATTCTGACAAACAATCTTTTATGAATACTACCCAAGAAAATCCGTGTGCCGACAACACTACTTTTCAAGCATTACAGACAATTAAAGTCTTCGCCAAGTGACCGAAACGAACGGTTGCATGTGCTCTAGACATTACAATCACTTTAAAAAAATTCTCGTCATCAACATAACGAATTGCGACTAGTAGGCCAATCGAAACTGACCCTTTTTGTAGAAGAAAAATGTCTGTTTTTTTCAATGCTAACCTAACAAAATTGAATGAATTCACATCGGATCTGACGTGCCACACCTCCTTCAAAATCCTCGCGCTTCATAGAAAGAGCGAAAAAGTGACCATTATTACAAGCCTCGTGTTAAAAAACAAAGGTAGCCCAGTCCATATTCACAAGCAAATTCCGCTCAACAGACGCTTAATTCAAAGAAAACAACACCATAATTGAGAGAGAGAGCACAGTACCGATAGAAAGGGCTTATACACCCAAGCGCTCTTACTTCATTTTTATAAAGGTAAGTGCGCTACACAAGACCGCCACTTCAAAAATCAAAACACTAAAAAACACTGAGTAATAGCGTTAGCGGCGCCAACAGGATTATACATAGTAAATAGATACCCGGTGCCTTTAAAAAGTAGAAATAGGTAAAGTGACCTCTGTCATTACTAGCTCCGGGACGAACTATAAGAGTTTCGCGGCTGGAAGCAAATGTTATCCCAAAATATCCACAAAAATTATAAACAGATAGAAAAGAACCGACCAAGCCCTAGATTAAAAAGGGTCTATCCGAGTCTCGCAAAGCCTTTTTAACAGTTTTGCCCCCGTCCGGCAGTGGCTGACTTCACCATCGTGGCATCCTCATAGCTGACCCAACACAAGAGTGCCAGGGCGGGGTCAAGGAGGAGTCCTGAGCGTAGCGAGGGAAGCTCCTTGATGCCGTCCTGGAACTCGTGACAATTTTAGCGTTGAGGAGGCCATGGATCTTCGATAAGGTTGTAGTTACTACACAGCAAACTCACTAGGATCCATGGCCTTCACCAATGTTA
>Ga0209187_1003043_pt1 | contig 14755 bp, 10 predicted proteins | sample BantaG_FD_187430 | JGI IMG/M metagenome (GOLD analysis project Ga0209187, IMG submission 187430) | Marine algal microbial communities from Bantry Bay, Ireland - BantryBay_4 metaG (SPAdes) (version 2) | ecosystem: Host-associated > Algae > Red algae > Unclassified | place: Bantry Bay, Ireland... | reverse complement strand
TAGTAATCCATAGAGCAATGGGATGTCATCCACTCGTTCTACTATTGGCTTTATTTGCTCGATATTAGTCATATTCGACTAGTATCGACAATCTTTCTTTTATTGCAAAATTTAACCGAACGTCCAGATATAGATATCTCATACGGATGAACTCGTAAAGAAACTTATCGATTTGGTTGGCGGAGAAGAGACTTCATTGCAATCAAAATGGGTTTTTCGAGGAATCGGGAAAAGCGATACGTATACGCTTGTTCCAACCGCATTACGACCTGACAAGTGTGATGATCTGATAGATCTAGTCATTACCACCGCTGAAACAGGGCCCGTTCCTTACCTTGATACAAGGTTTTTTATAAACAAGTACGAACGAGCAATATTAGCCCAATTCTATCGGCAGGCGGACCAAGCAGGACTATCGCTTCCTCCTGTATCCACTGAATTACATCACTATTTTAAAACTACGTCTATATCATCAACTTACACAGGTACCGAGGAAATACGACCTGAAGAACTCTATGATAATACTTGGCCCGAAAAATCACTATGGCCTATATTGGCACTAGCTCAACACTATGGGATGCCAACTCGCTTGTTAGACTGGAGCCGTGATCCGTTTGCAGCGATGTTTTTTGCAGCACAAAGCGGTCTAGATATCCTTGAAAAGGAATTACAATATAAATCACCAGACTTGGCCAAACAAGAGAATATAGCGATTTGGGCAATATCAACAGATCTCATCAATGCATTTTCATCGAGGAAAGTTCTTCATGGAAATGAGCCCTACGACTACGTATCGATACATGTGGTTACACCTCCGATGACGGGAAATCCTAATCTGACTGCTCAACAAGGTGTTTTTTCACTCGTTTTCCCAGAGACGAATTGTGCAGACAAGCACGACAAAATTCTCAAAAAACCATTGAATGAAGTCATCGCTGGCTTACAGGAAGAGCCCGAAACTTCCCGCAGGATGGTCATGAAATCTCTCAATTTAGAAGTGAACGAAATGCCTACGGAGTACTTCAAAAAGTTTGTTTTTCCAATTGAAAAAGTTCCCAAACTACTAACCCTCCTACATAAGATGAGATACAATCCGGCACGTATATATCCCGGTTATGATGGTGCTACCCAAACAATAAAGTTGCTTGCCAAGCTCAGGAAGGTTAAATCCCAATTAGAAAAAATCAACAAAGCTGGTAGTAAGCGTGGGCGAAATTGATGTGCGCCCCATCTTTTATGAAGAGAAACAAACTTACCTTCTAGTAGATTCTGGCTGGGATCAAACTGGTCGAGTCTATGCCGTACTCTTGGACATACGGATCTACGAAGAGAAAATTTGGATTGAAATTGACGGGACCGAGCGAGCGATTGCCTACGAATTGATTGATGCCGGTGTTCCGCAAACAGATATTGTCTTGGGATATCTAAACCCAAAGCGACGCGAAACCATTCAATTCGAACCTGTATGATAGAGGCATCGAAGTAAAATCATGGGGTATATAAACACATTGTCGGTTGGACCCGCGTTCGCCGCTCTAACCACATCCACTAGTGAATTGCTTCAATCTTCGGCCAATCCTCCAGCCTTGGTCCAGAGAAACAGATGGACCGTCCAAATAACGCAGGCTGCTTCTGTCCATCCAAAATAGAATTAACTCAAATCTTTCTCATCAGCAAACTGACCCATAAAATTATGCGTAAAGAAGTGCTCGCATAGCTCCACAATATCCTCTGGGCCAGCCAACCAGCGCCAGTCAAGCACTGTGTGCATTTCCGTATCGATCACACCCTTTGTGGTGCGCACCCAACTCATCACGTACCCAGTCATTGTCGATACATTCTTCCCCAACAAAAGCAACATTAAATCAGCATCATCGCTGTGATAGCAGTTGAGCAGCCACACGCGGCGCACGTCTGGATGCGGTGGTAGATCGAGCAGCGCCTGAAAGCACTGGCGATCCTGCCCGGGCTGTACATCCACAAAAACAACCGCGGCGACCATCGAGCTATTTGGGCTAACTTCCATTTCCAGATCCAGCAGCGTATCGATATTGGCGCGCCCACTAAAGCTGAGCATGGTAGCAGTTTCACGCACACCTTCCACGCTGCGCACCACATCTAGCATAAAGTCATTAAACTCCGAAACGTCGCGCACGAGGCAGGCAAAGCGCAGATCCGCACGCTGACTCACCCAATTTACCCACAGGGGCGAGACGCTTTTACTGCGGTAGCGACGCACATTTTCCATCAATGCCTCACGCGCGGTTTCGTCCATTCCACTTGCAATATCGGCATCGATAAACGCGAGAAACGGCTGTTGCTTATTAGCGACTACTTGTGGTCCTTCCGATTTATCTTCTTCTTTCTTAGCCATAAGAATATCTGATTCCGTAATTATGTTTTTTGTTTTGGTCTGTGGCGTAGATTGGATAGCCCGATAGGTTTATCCTTACGCACCTGAACTAGATCGAGGTCGCTGACGACTACACTGTTTGGGAAGATAGCACGAGCCTCTTCGATGACTTCGGCTGTGCGATAGCGTCGACTAAGATGGTGCAACACTAACTGTTTGACGTTGGCCTTCTTGGCAAGATGAGCCGCAGCCGTAGCGGTAATGTGACCATGTTGTTTAGCCAAATTTTTATCACGATCCAAATAAGTTGATTCGATAACGAGCAGATCCGCATCGCGTGCCTGCTCGTGGAGCGGGCCGGTGTGGCTCACATCGCTGATGAAGCAAAGTTTGGTGCCGCGCTGTGGCTCGCCCAGCACCTGATCGGGTTCAACGGTGTTGCCGTTGGGCAGCGTGATGATCTGCCCTGCAACGAGGTCGCGCCGCAGCGGGCCGTTGGGAACGCCTAACTTTTCGGCAATTTCTGGCAAAAATGGACGGCGCGTCTTCTCTTCAAAGTTAAAGCCAAAACAGTCGCTGCCGCGGTGTTGAACCGAGAAAGCAGTCAGCTCGAACTGTTTACTTTCAAAGAGCACGCTCGGGCTAATTTCATTGAGCACAATGCCAACATTCGGAATCTGATTCTCCCCAAAGACCACCTCCATCAACCCATGCACCCGCTTGAGCGTTTGCGCGCCGCCGTAGATGTTGAGTGCTTCGAGCGCCTCCCATCGGCCAAGCGTGCTGGCAAGGCCACCCAACCCCAATATGTGGTCAAGATGCCCGTGGGTTAATAAAATTTTGTCCAGCCGCCGAAAGCCTAAGCCGCTGCGCAAAATTTGGCGCTGCGTGCCTTCGCCACAGTCGATCATAAAACGATGTTCGCCCGCGATCACAACAGCAGACGAAAGCCCACGCTGCGCAGACGGTGCAGAGGCGGATGTACCTAAAAAAACGACTTCGAACAAGAGATCCTCGTTGGAGAAAATTAATTGGAGAAAATTAACGCTCATCTACGAGTTCAGTATGATGAGCCAAGTCTAAATGCGGGATTGAATTTTAGTGTACCGAATCGTTGGATGAAGAGCAAACTGTGGTCACTTATAATACCGTTTTTGCTAATAAATAAAAATTGATCGTGACTTATGCCATCTTTATTGCGTCCTTTATAGCAGGGTAGTCAACTTTGCGTATAGGTTTCGTATATTTGCCGCATGTTATAAAGTGGCACCCTTTGTCAGACAAATATCGTTGTTTGTCTCTTTATCGTAAGCGCTTTGACAACATAATGTAACCACAAACTGAAAATAGTGTGTGATACATTTGTTACACTTCGCAGAAAGAAATGATCACTTGGCTCACTGACTCCCTTTGTCTTTAAAGCCGTTTTACACCATGCCTCGCCAAGGCGATCACCCACCGATATTGCTCACTTATTATATATACTTAGGATAAAAAATTATGGAAAACGTTCTAACCCAAAGCCAAGGCTTTGAGCAGGAAGCACGCCCTGCATTGCAACGCGGCTTGCCTCAATGTTTATGGAGAATTAGCAGTGCTGCCTTTTTGGCGGCATTTGTTTTGCTGGCGATGGCTAGCGGGGCATACGCGCAGACAGTGACACAGGATGTAAATGCGTGTACCACGGTTTTATTTGACCCTATAAATCCAGTTGATATCGTTTCAGTTGCAGAATTTGACCCTTCTCTTGGGATATTACAAACTGTTGATTACACAGTTACTGTTAGCATTGATGCCTCCGTAACTTTTACGAACACAGCAGATCCGGGAACCGGCGCACAGCCAATCAATGGTTCTTACAGGGCGTTGGTTGGTGCAACATTACTAGATGGCAGCCAGCCAATTGTGTTAGCGATTCAAGATCCGGGGCCATTTGGTGGAGGGGTGCCGATAACAACTTCTCCTTTACTTCCAAGTGAGGGCGAAACGGTTCAGTTTTCCGAGAGTGGTAGCGTAAACGGTCAGTATACAGGTGCAACTGATTTGGCTTTATTTACCACAGGTACTGGTGTTGTTGATTTCCCATTTGCGTCTTTAGGTGAGGCTGCTATCCGCGTGGGGTCCAATGCCGATGCCTCGGTTGCAACTGACTCAGAGGCTTGTGTCGAGATTCGTTACACATTTCTACCGATTCCAAATATAACGCTCGAAAAATCGACTAACGGAGTTGATGCTGACTCGCCGATTGGGCCATATATTCAAATTGGAGATCCGGTAGAATGGACTTATGTTGTGAGTAATACGGGTACAGTTGATGTTGCACTAGACGATTTAGACGTAACAGACAATGTTGCGGGTGTTACGCCAGTATTTGATGCTACAACCGATGCAGGAAGTGACAGTATTTTATCGCCAAGTGAAGCTTGGACATACGTTGCAACTGATGTCGCTACCGCCAATCAATATATGAACATTGGCACTGCAGAAATAACAGTCCCAGGTTTGACCAACCCGATTACGAGCACGGATCCCAGCCATTATTTTGGCATTAATCCAGAATATGTCGTTACAAAAGTGGCAGACCAAGAGGTGGTCGCGCCCGGTACCGATGTGACCTACACATATCTCGTTACCAACACCGGCAACATCACGTTGACCAACGTTGTAGTGACAGATGATCTCTGTGCGCCAGTAACAATTATAACCGGCGATGCAGATGGTGCGCTGGCTGTTGGCGAGGTGTGGGAGTATTCCTGTATCGCCACGCTTGATGCGGATACAACCAACACGGCCACTGTTGGTGCAGATGATCCAACTGGACCAACACCGCCGATAACAACGACGGAAACGGTGGATGTGCTGCCGACAATTGATGTGATTAAGACGGCGGATCCAGTTACTGTGCCGGAAACTGGTGGCGACGTGACCTTTACGTTCGAGGTGGTTAACACAAGTCAAGAAGCTGTCACGCTGACAAGTTTGGTCGATAGCGTTTATGGGGACTTAAACGGACAGGGCACTTGTGCTACTGGTGGCGTAATTGCTGTCGGTGCAAGCTACATCTGTTCCATCATCGTAACATTGAGCGCAGATAGTGCGTCGGTTACGGATCTGCTGCACACGAATACTGTAACGGCTGGAGCCGAGGATGATGAAGGCAACCCAGTCAGCGGTACGGATAATGCTGAGGTACAGATAGAAGATCTGCTGCCAACGATTGATGTGATTAAGACGGCAAACCCAACGGCCATTCCCGAAGCGGGTGGCGTAGTCACCTTTACGTTTGAGGTGGTTAACACGAGTGCCGAGCCAGTTATACTGACCGCTCTAACGGACAGCGTGTATGGAGATCTGAATGGCGAAGGCACTTGCGCTACGGGCGGTTTAATCGCAGTTGGTGCGAGCTATGTCTGTATCCTAACGGACACACTGGATATCAATAGCCCGTCAGTTGTGGATAATATCCATACGAATGTTGTTTCAGCAGATGCGACGGATGATGACGGTAACACAACCGTACCCGTAACAGATGATGCCGAAGTGCTTGTTGCTTCTCCCAAAGTAGAGGCAACCAAGGTGGATGCGATTGCCGATACAAATGGCGATGGCCGCAATGGCCCTGGTGATACAATCTCCTATACGATTGTGATTGACAACTCTGGCCTAGTTCCTGCCGAGGCCGCTTTCCTAAATGATTTAGCTGATTCGAACACTGTTCTGACCGTTGGCTCTGTTACGACAACGCAAGGTAATGTAACAAGCGGCAACAATGCAGGTGATACGAGTATCGGCATCGATATTGGCGATATTCCGCCAAGCGGTTCTGTAACGATTACGTTTGATGTTGTAATTGTTGATCCGCTACCAGATGGTGTGACGCAGATTGCGAATCAGGGTGTGGTAACGGGAAACAACTTCCCACAAGAGCCAACCGATGATCCAGATACACCAACGGATGATGATCCAACGGTAACGCCGCTTGAGTTGCTGCCAAACTTACTGGCAACGAAGCGTGATTCGCTACACGATGATGTGGATGGCAATGGCTCTCCGTCGCCTGGTGATTACCTGAAATATGAGGTTGTGATTGTTAATAATGGTAATTCGGCGGCAACGGGCGTGGTCTTTAACGACCAACCTGACCCTAATACCAAGGTTGACTGCAATATCCCAGTGACGACCACCGCGGGTACGGTTGATGAGTGCTCCATCTCGCTGGTTTCTGTAAACATCGGGACCATGGCACCAGGTGCGCAGGTGACGATTGAGTTCTATGTGCGCATTGATAATCCACTGGCAAATGCGGGTATTCGAGAGGTTGCCAATCAAGGTCTTATCGAAAGCAATGAGCTACCAACAGTGCCGACGGATGATCCAGACACGCCAGAAAATGGCGATCCAACGGTGACGCCGATTACGGTTGCCCCAGTTATTGAATCGACGAAGAATGATCGGTTGCTGGTTGACGTGAATGGCGATGGTCTTGTTTCGCCAGGCGACATTCTGATTTACGAGGTGATTATTAGCAACGAAGGCAATGTGCCAGTTAATAATATCGTCTTTAGCGACACGGTGGATCCAAACACAACGTTGATTACACAAGGTGGCGACGGTACGGCGCTTATTCTTGACCCAGTCCAAACGGGTCAGGGTACAGTCGTCACCGCGGATCCAAATGGGGACCCAAATATTGTGGTCAATGTTGGAACGATTAACCCGGGTGATCAGGTTGGAATTAGCTTCCGTGTACAGATAAATAATCCGCTGCCGGCAGGCGTCGACTCTGTTGCAAACCAAGGGATTGTCAACGGCACAAGTGGCGACATTCTTGTGGAAGAGCCAACGGACGATCCAGAAACGCCAGAGGATGATGATCCAACTGTTACGCCAATTAGCGCTCCACCAATTATTGAAGCGTATAAGTCAGCGCTGACTGTAGGTGGCGCTGATGCAAGCGGCATTGTGGAAGAAGGCAGCACAATGATATACCGCATCACACTTGTGAATAGCGGTACGGGTCCGGCTACGGGTGTTTTCTTGGCCGACACGCTTGATGCGAATACGGCGCTTATTATCGGCTCGGTTAAGACGGAACGAAGCACTGATATTGTATCGTTTGGTAACAATCCTGGTGATGTAAGCGTTGGTGTTGCGTTGGACACAATTCCTGGTGGTGGCGAGGTGACCATTTCGTTCGAGGTGCTACTAGGTACATTTAATCGACCATTGGGTGCACAGGGTGGCTGTCAACTGGTTAACCAAGCGGTTATTACTTATGAAAATACAAGCTTTGGGCCAACCGGTTTATCCACTGTATCGACTGACGATCCAAATACGCCAAAGTTTGATGCAACCGAGACGGCAGTACAGTGTGCACCAACGTCTCTGACGCAAGGTGCCGAGGCTGATTTCAGTAATGATGACGCGACAGGTCAGTTCATTTTCTTACCGTTTGTCAATCAGTAATCGCTGAAAGGCTGTACGCAAACTAACTAAATATAATCACTAGACATGTAGCAAACCGCAACAAGCGGTCGTAGTTAATAGAAGAAAAAGGGAGAGGGAAATGAGTTACTCATTTCCCTCTCCCTTTTTTGTTTTCTTTCGTTAGGCCGTTTTAGAAAAATAAATATCCATCATTCGATTATGGCATCTAAGAGACAAGAGAGCAGAGATGTACAAACTGCATAGGCTGAGCGAATCCGAAGGATTGTGGTAGAAGCCGCAGCGGGCATCGCTATATCGCTACGGTTTCACCTCGGTGAAGTGCTCAGTGCAAAGCTCAGCTTGCGCTATTTTGATGGTCCATCTGTTTCTAGCTTAACTCCCATCGGCTTATCAATTTTATATCTCCAAGATGAGATGAGGCTGCCAATTTTTGTGGCTAAAATTCGGGACATCTTCTCTAAAAAGCACGGACAACAGTAAATCCGAGAGCGATACCTTCGCTATCACAGCTTAATCGAACTCATAAAAGCAGATCGGAATTTCCATCTCCTCGGGCGCAAGCCCCCCATGGTAGCCCAAATAGCGGATCACGTACTTATTTGCTTGATACCACCATACTGTCTCGTTAGTATGAGGCAAAAGCACCAGATTGCCAACCCGATCCAAAAACGTTTTGGATGGTTTAGTTTCGCCGAAAAACCCCTCACCAATCATCTGCGCCGTGCTGCAAACCGTTACCCGCGGAGCCAGTGTCTCTGCAAGAAGTTGCTGTGCCTCTGTTAAATGATCATCTTCAATATGTAGAAACATATTGCGCGGTCCACCTGCCGGTACAATCAATGCACCAGCTGCATTCTTCTGCATCATCTTTGGTAAGTCTGCTAATGCCGAGAGCTGATTAAGATAAAGGGTCTCTTTGGGTTGCACGCGAATCTGCCCATGATCCGCACTGACGATACAAAGCGTCTTCTTTTGCGACTGTTCTAATTTCTCAAAAGTTTGTTCCAAAGCGGTAAGCATCTGCTCTGCCTCTGCGGCTACATGCGGTGACTCTGGCCCATGTTTATGACAGATTGTGTCGAACTTATCAAAGTAGAGGAAGGCATACAGAGGGGTTCGATCTTTAGAAAGTAGATGCTGTAGCGTAACCAATGACTCACGAAAGGTAATGTATGGAACTGTACGTGCACCGCGAAAGACAATGTCCGAATAGGTGGAGGGCGTATATTCGCGGTGCTGGAAAACGTAAGAGGTGATCCCTTTCTTTCCTAATGCTTGGTAAAAGGTTTCTGGTGGATAAATCGTTTGGGGGTCAACGCCTGTTTTTATCAATGTATCGCGCCTGCCCGTTCCGGCGTACGAAAAGAGCAGCGGCGTAATAATGTCATCAAACTTTGGTTCATAATATTGCCATGCATAGATCCCGCTGTCGCTAATACGTTCTCCTGTATGGATGGCAGTTACATGCGCTGCTGTTGTAGACGGAAACTGCGATGTCCCTTTCGTAACGTGCCCGTTTTCAAGGAGTCGCTGTAAAAAAGGATGACTCTCTTGATGTTCCTGAAAAAAACGCCATCCAAATGAATCCAGAAAAAGGAATAGAACCGTATCATATTGACGATCAAATTTACCCAGCACCTCTGGATCAAGAGCAGGTTTTCCTTCCCCCGTTAGCAGATATTGAATCGTTTTCGGAAAATCCGAAAAGCAACGCGAGTTGTACTGAGGTTTAACGAAATCGGAACGTTCAGATAGTGGCGTAGCGGATAGAGAAATTTTATTCATAAGTGTGGATAATTCCCATTTGTGAACAGGCTCGAACTATAGCTTATACAGTAGCGGCGATTAGAGTAGCAGCGATCAAGCAGCGGCAACAAGTATTAAAGGGCCTGAACGATTTAACAGATATCAAAACTCTCTGCAGCTTTGCCTCCACCTGTTAATTTGCTGTAGTCAACTATGTTGTTTTACCACGTACGAATAAAAAGATCCAGCTACACACTTTAAAAAATGTGGTTCAACTAGCTCGCATATGGTTGACAGAGATGGCTGGTTTCCAATGTTAACCACACGAGAGCCCGAAGAGCTAAAAACATATTGAATCTTAAAAAACTGTCATGGATCAAAAAGAGGGTCGCAATTATGCGACCCTCTTTTACACTATTATATGGTGTTTAGTACAAATTACTAGTCAAGCAGTCAATTACTCTGCAAGTGAAGCAGCTACATCAGGCGGTAACAAGACAGCGTCAATCGCATGGATAACACCGTTGCTTGCTAAAACGTCAGCGAGAATAATGTTTGCATCATTCACTGTGATTTTCCCATCTTCAAAGAACTTCACATCCAGTTCACTGCCCATCAGGTCGCCACCAACAGCACCCATTTCCATCGACGGAGCCATCATCGTCGATACTTGGTCAGAAGTTACAACACCCTGCATCACGTGGTAAGTGAGAATGCGGGTCAGCAGCTCTTTGTCGGCCAAAACCATCTCCAACACGCCCTCTGGCAGCGCATCAAAAGCAGCATTTGTTGGTGCAAAGACGGTCCACTGTGCTTCTGGATCAGCCAGCACGTCGACCAAGTCTGCGGCAGTCACAGCAGTCACGAGCGTCGAGAAATCTGGGTTGCCCACAGCAATGTCGACAATCGTGCCACCTGCAGCAGGTGCAGGGGCTGCGGCTGCGGCTGCTTCTGCCTCAGCTGCGTAAGCCTCTGCTACCACGGCTGCTACATCTTCAGGTAGAAGAACCGCATCAATCACGTGGATAACGCCGTTGCTTGCCATAATGTCAGCCGCAATCACGTTTGAGTTGTTAACGGTAACGGTGCCGTCAGCATTTAATTTTACATCTAGCTGACCACCAAGCAGGTCGCCACCAACAGCGCCCATCTCCATCGAGGGAGCCATCATCGTCGATATCTGGTCAGAGGTGACAATACCCTCAACAACGTGATAGGTCAAGATACGAGTCAGCAATTCGTTGTCGGCCAAGACCATCTCCAACACACCCTCTGGCAGCGCATCAAAAGCAGCATTCGTTGGTGCAAAGACGGTCCATTCTGCGTCTGGATCAGCCAACACATCGACCAAACCTGCGGCTGTTACGGCAGTCACAAGCGTCGAGAAATCTGGGTTGCCCACAGCAATGTCGACAATTGTGCCCATATCGTCCATCATGGCACCGTCATCCATTGCATCATCATCCATGGCTTCTCCGTCCATAGACTCATCGTCTGCCATCGCATCATCATCCATGGCTTCTCCATCCATAGACTCATCGCCTGCAAGCATTGCAGCCACATCAGGCGGCAACAAAACTGCATCAATTGCGTGTATAACGCCATTACTTGCCATCACATCAGCCATCACGATATTGGCATCATTCACCGTGATTTTCCCATCTTCAAAGAACTTTACATCTAGTTCACTGCCCATCAGATCGCCGCCAACAGCACCCATTTCCATCGTCGGGGCCATCATCGTCGATACCTGATCAGAAGTGACAACACCCTGCATCACGTGGTAAGTGAGAATGCGGGTCAAAAGTTCTTTGTCGGCCAAAACCATGTTCAGCACATCTTCTGGCAGTGCGGCAAAGGCATCATTCGTTGGCGCAAAGACCGTCCATTCTGCTTCGGGATCGGCCAACACATCAACCAAATCTGCGGCAGTCACAGCGGTAACAAGCGTCGAGAAATCAGAGTTGCCCACAGCAATATCGACAATTGTGCCCATATCGTCCATCGTTGCATCATCTGCCATCTCTTCAGACGCAGCATCATCGGGCATTGTCTCTGTTTCGGGCATGGCCATAGTACATGCAGATAGCATCAGCGCCATAACGGTAAATAAAACTAACCAAATTCGTTTTTTCATCTATTCAATCCTTTTGTCTTGTACTTATTTCAGCTGGATGCACCTATCTATCTCTAAAATCTACCATTATAATGAAATAACTATATATAATTATAGTGATGTATTATTACAATGGCATCAAATAGAGTTAGTAGAATCAGTGCGTGGTAAACCTAACCAGCTACATTAAAGATTTTAATATTACATAGAATAAAGCGTACAAAAATCTGTGTCAGATCATACATATTTACGAGGGTTGCGTCCAAGCATAATTATGAACATCCCATATCGCTCTTAACAGATTCTGCACACAATCTATTACTATCAACTGTTATAAGTCTAACTTAAGCCTCTGAATGACTTTACACAAGGCGTGTTCACTAAAAATTCACTTAATAATACTGGTGCTTAAGTTTTAGTAGCTCTTTGAAGTAACCTGTGGGGATAGCCCGCCTTGGTTTTGATGCATAAATATTGCTTCAGCTTCCCACGCCCGACCAACGCTATCCTCACAAAATATTAGAGAGCCATTTTTAATTTATCACTCAATGACATCGTGCCTGTCGGTGGAGAAACCTATATGTATTGACCCTCAATAGGTGCACACTTTGAACAAAATGTACCCTTATTTGTACCGCGATAGAGTATAAATAATCTTTACGCATTATCTCTCATTCCTTATGACTATATATTATATACATGTCTCTGTATGTATCATTAATCGCTTTATACTCAACTTTGGCTCAACAACCTACTTTAGGTAGCACAAATACGAAAATGCAAATTTGGTTGACCCAACATCACCATTTAAAATGAAGTGCATATAATATGAAACACACAAATTCTAACATTGGTCAAAATTGGTCTGATCCAATAAACAACTTGACACGCTCTACTAAACAGAAGAAAAGTTATTGGCATATGAGTGTCGACCCGAATCAATCTAATTTACACAGAGTTCAGAAATCTCTTGTGGATGCGCAACTGCTCAAGCAAATAGGGAAACAAGATATGCTTGCATATGAAGCGCTTTACGACCGATATGCAAGCCAAGTATATGGTGTGATTGTGCGGATTGTGCGCAACAACGCCATTGCGGATGAACTGCTGCAAGAAACCTTTTGGCAGATCTGGCAGAGCGCCCCCAAATATGAAGAGCAAGGCACGGCTACGGGGTGGATCTTTCGAATTGCTCGAAACCGCAGTATGGACGAGTTACGTCGGCAGAAAGCGCGACCAAAGCTGGATGAGACCACCGAACCGGTCGACGCAGCGGTTGGGGCTGGCCTTAATCAAAGCAGCGCCGAAACCGAGGCCGAACTGCATATCGATCAAGAAAAAGTCCAGCGTGCAATTAGCCAAATACCAATCGACCAGCAGGATTGTCTGATGCTTGCATACTTTGAGGGATTGACGCATAAAGAAATCGCAGCCCAATTAGAGTTGCCCATCGGTACCGTTAAAAGTCGAATGCGTATCGGATTAGAAAAACTGGAGCGCTTATTGCGGGCTGAAGGATATCCGTAATGAGTACAGCAATATGAAACAAACAGAAACAGACGAACAGCGTTTAACAGAAATTGAATTAGTAGAGCTTTTGCCCGGTTACGTGATGGGGATTTTAGAGCCATCTGAAGTGCGGATTGTGCATCGACATTTGTATCGATCTCCCGATATCGCCGCTCGAATTGCGTCGCTAGAAGAAATAATGGTTGCACTTGCTTTTACTGTTCCGGCAAAATCTCCATCAGAAAAGTTAAAAAGCATTTGCTTGAGCATACCGATAATAAATCAACTGAGTTCACCTCAGCTTAACCACTAGCCCTATTTGTAGACAGAATAGATGGATTTGTCATAACCCAAGCAAATCTATTTGAGCAGATAGAAAAATAAAGATTTGCACTTATTTGTGCATGGAGTACCTATAGGGAAAGAGCATTGTTTTTAACACACTTTCAAACACACCCATTAAGCTATCAAGTAGAACGAAATGACAAACGAAAGCGAAGGACGCACAACTGAAAACGAACTATTTGATCTGCTACCCGGATACATCATGGGGATCTTAGAGCCAGATGAAATGCTGTCCGTGAATGAGTACCTGCATGCCTTTCCCCATGTCGAGCTTCGTATTGCCGCATTAGAAGAAACAATCGCAGCACTGGCGTTTGATGCTCCGGTACAGTCGCCAACTAGTTATATCAAATCAAGCGTGCTCGAACGGGCAAACGCTTCTCTTGCGCCTCAGCAAAAAGCAATTGAATCCGATGCTGTTCAGCCTGAATCGATCCACTCTAAAAAGGCAAAGACGCAGTCCCAAGCGCCATCTGCCCTTATCTTGACATCAAAAGGACGGGGGAGAGATGCAGCTGTCCCCACTCAATCATTCAAAACTGCCCCGGGTTTTGAGTTACTCGATTCCGCCGTAATATGGTGGCAACACGCAATCGGCTGGAAGATTGCAACAGCGATGGCAACAGCCGCAGCAATAGTGATGCTCGCAATTTTGCTGCAACGTCAAGCCGAGGTGAGCAACATTCGCAGCGAGCTCGCAGCGGTCCAGCAGGATCTCGTTGCGCTACAGAGCGAGAACAGCACGCTGGCTTCATCAAATGAGACGCTAGAAGATGAAGTTGCTACGCAACAAGAAACACTCGCCATGCAGCAAGAGGCGCTTGTTTCCCAACAGATCACTCAGCAGGTGCAAATGACCAGCATTTTGGGTGCGCAACAAGCATTTTTCCTCGGTGGGACAGCTGATGCGCCGCAGGCAGATGGGAGCCTATTCGTAGACGAAAACAACGCAGGAACGCTGGTATTGAGTGGATTGGCTCCATTGCCAACAGAGCAAACGTATCAACTGTGGTTAATTCCAAAAGATGGCACACCCGTTCCCGCAGGTCTATTTGCAGTGAATGACGCATCATCCAACATCGTCACGCTCGACTTGCCTCTTGTAGAGCAAGGATTTACAACCGTCGGTATCAGTATCGAACCCGCCACGGGCAGCCAAGTACCCACCGGCCCCATTGTGCTGTTTAGCACATAAGTATTAAAACAGAGCTAAAAAGGGAAGGTCACAACTGTAAGTT
>Ga0209187_1003039_pt1 | contig 14769 bp, 21 predicted proteins | sample BantaG_FD_187430 | JGI IMG/M metagenome (GOLD analysis project Ga0209187, IMG submission 187430) | Marine algal microbial communities from Bantry Bay, Ireland - BantryBay_4 metaG (SPAdes) (version 2) | ecosystem: Host-associated > Algae > Red algae > Unclassified | place: Bantry Bay, Ireland... | reverse complement strand
GACGCTTCCACACCGCCAACTCGCGGGCATCCGCGTCCGTCGGCTTGCCGTCTTCGTCAAGCATATCGTCCAGGTCGCGCAGCGCGAGGACCATCTTGATGCGCTGACGCCACTCGTGTAAGTTCGTCTCCGTCAACTTGTCGATCTTGATGCCGCTCATGCCGGCAGCGCCTCAGTCCATAATGTCTTCTTGTCGTAGCGCCCGACCTTGCCGAGCCGTGCGCCTTGACCGTCACGTCCTTGAACCACCTTGACCTCGTCTTCTTCGCACTTGCCGCAACCGCCGCGACACCAGCTGGCACACCTTGCTCTTGTCACAGCCCCGGCTCTGCGCCCATAACCTGTTGAATCGCAGTGAGGATAGGGGTTGGGGGACCACGGTCAAGTGGTTGAGTGGCTTGAGCTTGTGTGTGTGTGTGCGAACGTGCTTTGTTCGTTGTCCTAAAGTTCGCCCGCCTCTCCCAACCGAGAGCACCTCTCAAATAGTCCCCACCGGCCCAAGTGCTCCCCCCTCTCGCGCCCACACCGACGCCCACGCCCTCGCACCAAATCGAATCACGCACCAAATCAAAAGCCACTAGAGCAAAGCGAAGATCAAATCCAAAACATGCCAAAAGTAACGCCCCAAGATCACCCAACACAAATGTGTGCAACTTGACCACGTCTTGCAAATGTACCATATGGGGTACCATAAGGGTCACCGACCATCATCCATCCGCGAACGGCCAGTGGAGTCGGCGACGAGCATCACATTCCAACAGGGACGACCTGTTGGGCGGCGCGGAGTCAACAAGGATGGAAGGGGGGGACGCCCCGCCCGTGGCAACCCCGGCCGAGGGGCGCAGCAGGGCGGGAAGCGCCTAGAATGGGGGGGCATCGCCATCCCCCTCCATCCCCCCTGTACGCCCCAACTCCCCGGTCGACCCCCCCCACGTCTCGTTTGCCTCCCCGTGGGTAACCACGACGTGGCCTGTCCCGGCCCGCTGCCCCTGCCGTCGTGGGCGATACCGCCCGTGGTTCAAGAAGACGCTGTTGCTCCTACGGAAAGAGAATTGTGAGATTAGCGCGTCGTATCAGTTGGCGCCGTGGCAGACCCCCGTCCCCACAAGGACGGTGGTCGACACTGGCGCCGGGCCAAGTGTGATCCGCGCGGATATTTTGCCCGAAGGGTGGACCGAGTATGCATCGCGGGCGTCACCCCGGACGCAAGTGAGTGACGCCTCGGGGCAGCTGCTCAAGGTGAACGCGTAGGTGTCGCTGACGATCTACGTCGAAAGTGCCGCTGTGGAGTATGGATTTCTCGTTTTCAAGGCACTGGCGGTACCGCTCATCATCGGGTGGGACTTCCAGCGCAACTACGTGGACGACATCTCCCCCGAGACGCAGACGGTCAAGTGGGACGACGGTACGTCCACTGTGGCTATTCGGAGTTGGACGGGGAACGCACGGCCCGCACCCCCACGCCGAGGAAACAAGCCGAAGGCCCAAGCTGGTGCTGTCCGGCTTCGGCAAGGGGTTACCGTGGGCCCGTGGTGCATTCAGGCGGTCCAAGTGTACTGCATCGTCAAGGGGGGCCACCTGGTACGGGAACGCCCCGTAAAAATGAGCCGACGGAAGGTACTGTTGCACAACGCCGTCGCGGCTTTCTCCCTCAATGACCCGCGGTCCCTTTACTTGACGAACATCGGGGAGCCGCAGGTGCACCTAACAAGAAAGTATGTCATCGGAACCGCGACGGCCTACAATGGACCGCCACACGTCGTCGAGGAAGAGGAGGAACCGAGGGCGGTCCTAATGATGGGGGCGGATCCCCGGGACAAGACCGACCAGGAGGTCAACACGGGGCAGCAAGCCGAAGAGGGGATCGTCGAGGGACAACCTCCGTCCCACCCGCCAAACAAGACGTCCCTCAAGCCGGAGGTCCACTGGCGGGTTGTCCTCGGTACGCTCCGCGGTGTCGTGAACGACCTCTTGGAGGAATACAAGGCGCTATGGGCGGGGCAACTCGGCAAGGTCGACGTCAACCCGCACCGGATCGAGGTGACCCCCGGGGCACGGCCTCGGCGGGTCTAACCCTATCGAGCAAGCAATGCGTCCGAGAAAAGCATCCCCAAGGAGGTGCAACGCCAATGGGACCTCAGGGATATTGAGCCCTCAAGTGCCGAGTGTGCCTTCCCTGTGGTTCTGGTCCCGAAACCTGACGGGTCGATGCGGTTATGTGTGAATTACCGCCGACTTAAACGAGGAAACCGTTTGGGATGTGTTTGCATTGCCACGTATGGACCATTGTATTGACTTCCTTTGGGACGCCAAGGTGTGTTCGACGCTCGACTGCAACTCGGGGTATTGGCAGATCCCCGTGAGGGGCGAGGACCGGGACAAGACGACCTTCGCTTGCTACGTGGGGACCTATCGCTACATCCACCTTCCCTTCGGTCTGTCCAATGCCGCGGCGACCTTTCAACGGGCCATCGACATGATTCTCGGGGGACTCAAGTGGAAGAGCTGCCTCGTGTACCTCGACGACATCATCGTCCTCCTCACAGTTGGCGGGAGAACACGTGGAACGCCTGCGGGAGGTCTTCACGGCGCTGCGCGGCTCGGGTGTCTTCCTGAAGGCCAAAATATGCCATTTGTTTCAAGAGGAGGTGAAGTATTTGGGCCATATCGTGGGCCGGGCGGAGCTGAAGGTGTTAGATAAGAACATCCGCGGACTGAAGGAGGCATCTCCTCAGCGGTGCAATAAGGACCTACGTAGCTTCCTCGGGATGTGTAACGTGGATCGGAGGTTCGTCAAGGACTACGCCTAAGTGGCGCGGCCGTTGGCGGCCATGCCAAGTTCCAAGAGGCCCAACTGATGGGGGACGCTGTCCGACGAGACCTTTGGGGCATCCGGATAACTAAAGAGGCGACTCACGGAGGCCCCCATCCCTGCCCTGCCGGGGCGACAAGGGACCTACAAGTTGGACACGGACGCAAGTGCGGGGCAGGTCGGCGCGGTCCTTCTTCAAAAACAACCCGACCAATCCACGCGGCCCGTGGGTTATTGGAGCCGCTCCCTCAACGCGGCGGAGCGGATTCACAGCACAACGGAGCGGGATTGCCTCGCGGTTGTGTGGGCATCCCTCCTTCTCCGCCTTGACGTTGAAGGGACCCGTTTCAAGGTACGCACGGACCACGCGGCGCTCAAGTGGATGCTGCACATGGACGGGGCCCACGGGAGGCTGACGCGGTGGCGGTTGCGATTGGCGCAGTTCGACTACGTGGTACAGACGCGCCTTGGGGCATCACACCACGCGGCGGACACGATAACACGCATCTCAACATCCGCGTGAGACGAAGGGGAGATACCCGACTCGGTACCGTGTCCAGCTTTTCTCAACTCGGCGGCCGCTTGACAATTGCCGCACGAGACAAAGGGGAAACTTCTAGGCCCCCTGACGCTCGCCGAGCTCCTCGAGGGACAGGCGGAGGACGGACGGTGCAAGGAGGTGCGCGCCGCGATGGACAGCAACGACAAGTCGCCGTTCCGCGAGGACCCGAACGGCCTGTTGGTGCGCATGGCGCTATTGGACGGGGCCGCGCAAGTCTACCCGCCGCCGGTTTGTGGGCCTTAAGGCGGCGGAAGGTAGGGTGGCGCGGGCCGTCTTGGGGGGCGGGGGGAGGGGCTGTGCACTGGCAGGATCCACAGCGAGCCCTTGCGTTGTAGCGGCACTACCGCTCGTCGTGGCCGTCTCTTCACGGTCCGAGTGGCCGGGCGCGTCAGCCCCCAGTTACGCGGACCTCTCACGTGGCGACGGGGAACGAGTAAATGAGAAAATGTAGATGAGCGCGCAGCCTGCACACGACAAGGCAGACGCACCAAAACACAAAAAGGCAGCCACAACGCGACACGCTGGACGCGTGCGCCGAGGCTGCTGCAATCGACAATCTCGCACGCACGCATGCTGGCCCGCTGCGCGCGTCCCGAAAAAACTGTCGGACGCACGAGGACCAGCCAGCCACGGCCGTGCAGGCGGCCACCGCAGGCGGCGCGGCCGCCCAGCAAAAGGACACGCAATTTCCACAGTGCCGTACACACTTGCGGGTGGCGATCGGCGTCGCCTGCCGACGCACGTCGTCACTCCCCCCCCCCCCCCCCCCCCCCCGTCCCCACCCACTCAATCGCGGGCGCCAAACACCGCCGCGTCGTAGGTTCGCCGGCGCACGCCGTCGAGGAGCGACGCAAGCGCCCTCCCTCGGCGCCACTCTCCCCCCCCCGCGGCGAGGAGCCACTGCACCCCTGCCTCTCTCAGGCGCACGGTCAGGAACACGTCGGGGTCAACGCCCCGGCCGCCGGGATAGAAGACAGAGCAGACGACCAAGACGAAGAGCGACGGATCCTATGACAGCCAATTAGCGATCGATTACAGAGTGTAAGGCGCTCCCGCTGCAGCCAATCAGGAGTGGATCCACTGTCAAGAAATGTCTCACAGAAGTCACGGAGCCTGGCGATCAGAGGGTGGGGTGGGTCGGGCCCCGTCGGTTCCCGTCGTTTCTCGGTCGTTTCCCTCCGATCCGCAAGCGATTCCGGGCTTCGGGCCTGCATGGCAGGCCGGTTCCCTTCGGTTCCCATCCGTTGTCCGCCGATGTGCGCCAAACGCCTGGATCGGGACAATGCTGCACAAAATTTTGCCAGCCCCCGAATCTTTTCGCGGTCGTTACGAACCAAGTGGCCGATTGCGCAGGCATGGGTGCCTTCCCCCTTGTTTCAGTTTTCTGAAGGCTGTTGTCATTTCCGACTGCTGCAAACAATTGGGGCCCGAACGTAATTGAAAACTATCCTTATATGGCCTCAATCGGAAATTTCCACTGATGTTCTTGTCCCCTGCTTGTTGCGTACCAGCAGAATTGCGCAGGCTGCAATAAGCGAGGGCACTGGTCGATCGACCGTCCGATCTCAAGCGATTGTAATGAGTGCCGGCAAACAGATAAGACAGGCAGGCAAACAAACAATATAAAAATTCACAATGCGGAAGTAACCCGCCAAAGGGCGTGCCACAGGCCAATTCCCACAAGACAAGGGCTTTGATCCGTCAGGGAGGCTACTTGGGGCCAATTGCCAGTTGGGAGCAGAGATATGCTACATACCTCCTACGCGAGATTCGAACCGTCCCGGTGAGATCCGAGGATGGTGAACCCCGATTGGGCGATCTCGGCCTCTTACGGGAACGCGCGGGCGTAACCGCCCAGGCGGCGGGGGTCGTGAGGGGCGCGCCTTCCAGTCCCGATTGGGAGAAGGTGGCGGTTTGCCGTCGCCGGTCGCCATCGTCAGGCCACGCACGCGCGTGCGTTCGTGTTGGGCAGCTTGCGCTGCTGATCAGATCGACGCGTACGCGTACGCGCGCCCTCCCAGGCGGTTAGGCGTCGGAGTGAGGCCAGGCGGCCGGGTGCCGGGTGACGAGCGTCGGGGTTAAGACCCGTCGGTGTGTGGGGGCGTCGTGCAGCATGTGCTGGGGTGATCGTCGTCGGTGCCGAGTGGCGCCTTCTTCGTTGGGGTTCGAATACCCCGGCGACAAGGCGAAAGCCGGTTCGCGGGTCCGTGTTGCCGAGAGTGGGGGGCGGTACGTACCCTGAGACCGGTTACCACAGTGTCGTGTGTGTAAGAAAGCGCGGGCTGGGTGGCCGGCGTCGTTGCCGGGTGGCGCCTAGCTCGTCGGAGTTTGACTACTCCGGCGATGAGGCGAAAGCCGGGACGCGGGTCCGTGTTTTTCGGCACGAAGCCATCCCGTGTCTTCGTGCTCACACACAGGTTGAGGCGCAACTGCATTGCTTAAGTGGGGGTGCACTACCATGAGGTGGCTAACTGCGAGGTTGCGGACCCGGTGATTGCGGGTTTGCGTTGGGGCGGGGGGGGCGGCGCGCCAGGCGGCAAGGGCGGCAAGCCCGGCGCCGGCGGCAAGAGCGGCCAGCCCGGCGACGGCGGCAAGGGCGGCAAGCCCGGCGACGCGGGTTGTTGGCCTTACGGCGCGTGCGGGTTTCCTGGCGGCACAGTGGTAACTGCCGGCGGCGCGGGCGAGTTGCCTTGCGGCGACGTACAAGAGGAGTAAGAGTTCGCACCCAAATACCAGTATGGCCAACCAGGCCGCGGTGGCGGTTGACGGCGGCCACGCCAGTGGCATGGCGCCCGTGCCCCACGCCACGGGGGGTGACGAACCCGATGTGGAACGGTCCACCGACCCGGAGGTGCTTCGGCAGTTTAGGCCCCGCGGCATGTGTCATGCCCACGTGGGTCCAACCGAGGTGGTGGACGGGGTCTCGGTGATCGCTGACCATGGTTTTCATGAGATTTGCATTCGCAACCGCGCTCGCGCGCATACGCGGCGTCTTCACGGGCGCTACGAGGCCCTGCCGGGCTTTGTCGACGTGTTGGCCAAGATGGCGCATTTTCCCATGCGGTTGACCGCCCGGCCGAAGTCCATGGGGACCCGTTCATTCGGAACCAGGGGCCACAGCGCCGTATATACGAGGTCATGTCGTTTTGCAACGAAATCATCCAGTACCAGGTGCCCTTGCACCCCTTCCAACGTTTGCTATACACCAACGCCTCGTTGTTTCTTGTGCGGGGTACGGAGACCTCCAGCGCGGCAGCCAACTCGTTTTGCCGCCTGTTGCGGGACTGCCACAAGGCCGTCTTTTTCTCGCGCTCGGTTTCCACGGACCTCGCAGTACGAATTGGCCACGATGCCGGGTTGGCGGAGTACTTCGATCAGCTTACGCTGGTGGCAGCGAAGGATAACGATGCGGTCGATGAAGATCGAAGCCCTCTCATGAGCGAGCTACCGAACTTTTATCGGGTGCCGATGTTCGCGTCTGATCATCGCCGCGCGGCGGACACCCGGTTCTTCCGTGGTCGCGGGCTGCTGCCGACGGAATGGTCAGCCGGATCACTCCGGGAGCCGAAGTCATTTGACTTGTCTCGTTGGCTTCCGCCAGTCCCTGACTGGGAGCCCAAGACCGATCTTTGGGTGGCGACCCCGGTGGAGGTATCGTATCTGGCGGACTCGTTGCGAAACGAATATAGCTCTGCCTGGTAGATTGTGTACTTGGAATACTACTGCAATCTAATTGCGGCTTGGGTTCGCACCCTTCAAGAGGACAAGGTCTTCGTCCGCTTGGAAAAGAAGACACTTCGTCACTTCGAAGTTTTGGACACGTCCAAACTGCGTGAGGCGCCTGATGGCGAGGTCGCACATGCCTCATATGGAAAGATGCGCCCCGCAACGGACGTGATCCCTTGGGGGGTCGTCCTTAAGAACGTGGATTGTCGGGACCGAAAAACCGGCGAAGCGCGGCGAGTGCGCGTGACGGTCGACAAGACCAAGGAGATCGGCTTTTTCCTTATACACGCGTGTGTGATTTCGACTAGGCACTTTTTCCGAACGCGCCCGTCCATGTGGTGCCGGTTCCTTCGAGTCACCTCGGGGTGTGGCGTCGCCGTCGACAGACCCATCCGGGGAGGGCTTCTGCCATCAGTGGCGATCGTGGTGGTTACCACCGTCCGCGTTCGCCACGTCGCGATCGCTCGCGGTCGGCGTCGCCGACCCGGGCCATCGAGGTCACTTGACCGACGCTTGCCTCTGCCTCCGCGGCAGTTACATTGTTTGAGTCGGCGCCCGTGCGCGACGTGCGCATTCGCGCGCCCCGTGGGGCGGATCGGTCAGCGGTGGCGCACGCCTGGGTTGACCAAGTGACTGGCTTGCGCCGTGCTGTGAAGCGGGCGGACAGCGAAGGGGTCGAGTCGGCCTTGGCCATCATTGGGCAGGCCGTGGTTTGCGCCGTCGATGGCGATGCGAGCTACAAGCGCTTTGCTCAGAATCTCGAGGCTATCCAGCCGGAGCAGGTGGCGGCGCCGACGCGGTTCAACGCGCAGAGCGTTCTAAGGCGTCGCGCCTATGATAACGGGGGGCCGTCCGGTGGGGCTCTACCCTCGGCGCGTAATGCGCGTGCGCGTAGTGTGTCTCAATAGTTGGGGGCCAGCGTTGGCTCTCGCGACACTTGTCGTCGCGACTCGCCTCTTAATGATGAGGAGAAGGAGTACCGGGGTTCACTTTTCAGTGACATGCTCGGCGGACCCTGGCGGGGGCGCGGGTGCCAATGTCGGGGGCTTACGCCTTTAAGGTGTTGATGTTTCTTCGTCTCGTGATTGTTTGTCGTTTAACATGTTCGTATCCACTTCTCAGTTTTTCAATTTATCGTCATAGCGATGAAGGAAGTGGCAGGCCAGCATGGCCCAGGGTGTGCGATTCGAATCTTTTGCATCTGTTGATAAAAGTACTTCGTACTCGAAACATGCGCGTATGGCGGAAGCGTACCAACTGGTGTTGGTCCATTGCGGTATGACCGCGGTTGCTTCCTCTGTGATTGTCACCAGGCGTCGAAAGACTGAGTCCAAGTGCTGTGCCGGGCGTACTAGAAACCCTTTAGGGAGCGTTGGTACAGAGGGATCGCTCCCGAGTAGTGTCGCCTGCGCGGATTTCGGCCACGCATATGTGTACGGGCCGTAAACACGATTCAGCCGAGGCAAATGCCGGAAAAAAAGTTGGGGATCATACGAATAGCTGCGCGTCATTGACAGCAGCGTGGACTTAAGCCATGCAACAGGAAGTACTTCCTTAATTGCGGCGGGGGTAGTTGAATCTGTCGACGAGACATCGGCATGGATAATTCCGTCACCGGTAACATGGATATGCTGGATAGTGGGTAACCACATGGGATCCATGACAATGTTGGCCACGGTTGTGAGCCCGGCCTGTCGGCGACTTCGTTGCGTTGGCGTTTGCCATTCGTACCCTGGTACGAATTTCTGCCTCTTCCGAAAAAAGCGCACCACCAGGTTGCGTGGATGGTTCTCCAGAGGTTCCCAGGTGTCGTCTTTCAACCCGTAGTCGATCCAGCGCATCTTAGCGCTATAGCTGTCGCCAGTCTGTCGTAAGCCTTGAGGTGTTTCGACCACATATTCGTCGGCAGTTGCCGGGGGTGGCTTGCGTTGGTCGAGACCATCTAGCAGAGGGTGTGGAACCGTGTCCGTCGTCGTTGGACGAGGAGCTAGGGTGAAATGATCACTGATGACATGGTTATCCTCGACGTCAATGTCAATGACAAACGTGGAGGCATCCGCGTCTGCGTCGATGACCACGAAGGGCCCAATGGCTTCGCTTTGCAGCTTGTTTTGCCGAACGTGGTTGGTCGTGTATACGTAGTCGCCGATCTTGACGTTCGCATTGCGGGTTATTACCTGATGGTGGAACTCACGTTTGTAACGTTGTTGCGTCTTACGCAAGGCCTGGACTACAATGGGGATCTGCTTGCGCAGGCGGGTCTTGAACTCGCGTTTGCGAGCTGAGGGTGACCCATCCTTGAGCGTTCCCTAATTGGTAAGCGGGGTGCCCGGGGGCAAGTTACGAACCGTGAAGTTGGGGATCTGCCTTGGGATAACGAGCTCAAAAGGAGCGATACCCGTAGACCGGCGTGGTTGGCTATTATATGCCATGGTGATTATCGGGAGGAGGTCGTCCCATCGTGATGGGTCGTCGGCGACGTAGTGTCGCAGCTGAGTAGCCATGGTACGGTTGTACCATCCAACTTGCCCATTGGTTTGGGGATGATACGCCGTGGTGCCAACCGTTTCAATGCCAAGCATTTTCATCACAGCGATGAAGGAGTTCGACATGAACTGGGGCCCTTGGTCCGATAGGATCCCGTCCGGGGGCCTGTAGGCGGACACACACGCGTCGATGATGGCTGACGCCACGGAAATGGCCGTAATTCGCCATATGGCGACACACTTGGTGAGCTTGGCGAAGCGGTCGGTGATATTGCTGATCCCCCAATTCTGTCCTCATCGCCCCGGAACGGTAGTGGAACGGCAATGAATGCAGATCTCTTATTGGTCGAGCAGTCCGACAGCAGTGCATGTCCGGCCCGATCTTTACAGAATGTGCCCGTACGGCCCCCAATCGCACAATCGACGCCTTCGTTTTTCTGCACTTTTCTGCGTATCTCCCAGAAAATCTCGATATCCCAACGATTGCGGGCCGGTTGCTCCCTTGACACGGAAGGGATCGGAGGAAAATCCCAAGAAAAAGAAGGATCTCGGTTCTGCACGGAAGTGGCGGAGGGAGAGCCAATAGGACTCCTCAGATTCGTGCTGAGCAGCTGTTTACGGCTGCGTTTAACCAATAGATGGCCAGTTCCACAAGAACCGTACCGCCAGGAACCGTTCCTGGTCGACGAGGACAGAGTTGGGGGATCAGCAATACCCAAGATCAAGCGATTGCCTTTCTTGGAGGCCGTGAATCGCCCGAAGATGTCAACGGACACCTCTGTGAGAGGCTCAGTAGCCGGGAACAGCGTCATGGTCGTGGTGTGTCGCCGTAAGGCGAGGTGGTTTTGGGCACAAATTGTGCATTTGGGGATGGTCGTGTGGATGTCCGTTACCATCGAAGGCCAGAAGTATGCCTTTTGCATGGTGTAGTACATCCTGTTCATACCGGGGTGGGCTGCCACTGTGGCGTGGTGCTTGAGCGTCAAGACGCGTTCGCGTAATGATTTTGGTATAACCAGTTGGTTGCCGTAAGGCGTCCGGCGATACAGAGCGTGATGCTGGTTGAGGAAGAAGGCCTTGGCCGTTCCGCGCTCCACGCGAGTGGACATCTCGACACAATAGTCGTCTGCTTGTTGTGCTTCGACAACATCGTCGAACTCTACCGGTTCCGGTGTGTCGGTATCCGTGTACATCCCCGTCCTCAAGCCGTTGGCAGTCTCGGCCAATGCCAGGAAAGGTATATTATCATGGATATCTTCTGGCTGCGCCACTGTCGAGGCGCGCGACAGGAAGTCGGGCAAGTGGTGCGATGCACCTGGTTTATAAACCATATCGAATATGTCTTCGGAAAGGCGAATTCGTCATCGCATCAAGCGTCCGCTTGGGTCAGACGTGCTGTAGATACAGCTAAGTGCTTGGTGATCCGCTTGGATGAGGAACCGTCGCCCATCGAGGAAGTGCCTCAACTTGAGGATTGCCCACAAGACGCCGAGGAGTTCGCGCTCCGTTGTGGAGTAGTTTTGCTCTGCAGCAGTCAGTCCTCGGCTTCAATATCCGACAGGATGAAGCAGTTCGCGCGGTTTCTCCTGGAGGAGTGTACAGCCAACTTGGTCGGCGCATGCGTCAACGTCGACGACGATTTTACGATTGGCCTTCGGCAAGGCAGGTACCGGAAGGCACAACAGTGCGTCGCGGAGGTCCTCGAAGGCGGCGCTGGCCACGTCCGTCGGTGGTGGTAGATCCGGTGGGATCTTGACCCTAGTCTGGGCGTGCAGGGGCTTTGCTCGTTTGGCAAAGTCCTTGACGATACGTCGATAGACGTTGCACATGCCCAAAAAGCTTTTCAGCTGGGTCTTTGTAGTTGGGAACTTGGCGTTCTTCAGAGCATCCACGCTCTTATGGTGCACGTGCAGTTGCCCGCGGCGGACAATGTGTCCGAGGTACTCTACTTCGTCGCAGAACGAGGTGCACTTGTTCGAGTTTAGGGTATCCCCGGCTTCATGCAGACGGTGCAGAACCGTATCAACGTCTTTGACGTGTTGTTCAACATTTGCGGAGAAGGTGATGACATCGTCGAAGTAGGCAAGGCATATCTGCCTCTCCAAGCCCGAGAGGAAAATATCCAACGCGCGCTGAAAGGTAGCGGGCGCGTTCGTCAAGCCGAAAGGCATTGACAACAAGTGGTATATACCACAATTCGTTGTGAATGCCGTCTTCTCTTGGTCTTTCTTGTGTAAAGGCACTTTCCAGTATCCCGCGGTGCAGTCGAGAGACGTGAACACCTGGGCATCTCCCAAGGAGTCGAGGCAGTCCTCCATGCGAGGCAAGGGATAAGCATCCTTCTTGGTGATGTTGTTTAACCGACGATAGTCGACACAAAATCGGGCTTTGCCGTTTTTCTTCGGTACAGTTACCACTGGGCTTGCCCAAGCACTATGGCTAGGGGCAATGACGTTGAGCTTCAACATCTTGTTGATCTGATGAGCAATGATCTGCCGTTTGAACGGCCCGGTCCGGTAGGGTTGGGCCCGGATGGGCAGAGCGTCTGGGGGAGTGACGATGGCGTGCTGCGTAGCACGGATGACACCTAGGGTTCAATTCCACATCGACAAATGCGTCTTGAGCATGTCTCGAATCTGCTTGTGCAGATACTCGGGGGCTTGACTGAGGTTCGAGGTTGTCGAATGGGTCACGACTCGCGTCGTCCACTGAAGTATCGGTTTCTTCCTTTGGATTGTTTTCATCCAAGACGGCGGAAAGCATCGGACCTTGGTCGGGTTCTGCAAACCCCAGGGTTGAGTTCTTCCGAACAATGACTTGGTCTTCGCCAAAGTTGCATAACTTGACTAAGAAGGGTTTGTCGAGCTTTACGACGGCAAGGCCGCGGGCGACCGCCATTGACTTACGTCGGCATAACCGAGCGTTCGGTGTGATGGTAACCGTACCAGGGGTGTCATATGTGGCCATGATTCACTGTTCTTGTTATCCGTCGACACGTACCTGTTTGCAGGCTCTCACCCTGGCGGGTTTGTCTTGCCAACGACGGTCTCAGGCACTGCCATTATGACAAGCCAAGATCGGCGTTGGCCGAGGAAGAGTCTCCGTGCAAAGCACGTGTTCCTGCAAGACGATCTTACGCAAACGCGGCAAGATCGTTCCGATGTTTTGTTCAATGAACTGGGTGCCAAGGATGCACGGGACTGACAAGATGTCTGAAACGAGGAATCGGTCAGATAGCAGTTCACCTCCAGTGTTTACATTCAAATGTATGGCATACTTCGTCACGAGAGGATTGTTGTTTGCATCTCGGATGCGCGGAAGCGTGGTCAACTCTTCGGCGTAAGCCATCCAGTTCGCAGGAAGAGCACTAGTTCGCACAACTGTAGCAGATGTCAGCCTGATTGGCTTGATGGACGGCGGCCCGCGGGGGCGGCGGGGTGCGAACCGGTGTGAACGGCGCTTCGTCGTCGTCCGCTGGTCCTGTGTCGCGTAAGCGACTTTGATTGACGTTTGGCGGTTCATCTTGAGCTGCAAGCGCAGCTTTTTTGTGCCGTCCCAGTATATCTGGGCGATAGCAACAGTCTCGAAAAGAGTCCAATCCGACAATTGGTCATTCAAAGCCCGAACGTGCGCTTGAACAAGGTCCGAAAGACCAGTTATTAAGAAGTACTTAACGTCTTGGATGTCGAACAACCCGTTCAGGAGGTCGCATTGCGTTTCCACGCGGTGACTGAAGGCCGTGGGCGCCTGGTTATCTTGTTGCTCCATCGTAATGATGTCGTGGTAGGTGTTAGCCATAGTTGCGTGTGTCGCGTACTTCGAAACAAGGCAGTTGACGGCATCTCCGTATGTACGGATGGCATAACGCTTACGTCCGAGGGTTCCATTAAGCGCGCCGGAGAAGGCCATCTTCGCATTTTCGGCTAGTCGAAAGACCATGAGCGGAAGAGTTTGACCGTGTGTCAGCCCAGCCGCGTCGCACGCGCGGCGAAAGGTCGTCAAGAACGTGTGTCCAGGAGTGTCCTGAAGCGGCTAACAGCTGGGCGGATCACCTTGATCCTATTGGCTTGTTCAAGTCGCTCCTTCCGTTTGGTGGGGGTCGCGGGGCGCTTGCGTGCGGCCGCGTCCGACTCGCTCGAGCTGTTGCTCGGTGAGGACCCACTTGGGGGCGACGGCGGCCCTAGAGGCCCATGGCCATCGTACAAAGAGGACGTGTCGGTCGCGTTGGGGTTGTCGTCGTCTGACGACGTCGGGCTTGACCCAGAAGCGGAATCATCGGAAGATGAGGAATGCGCGACGTTAGCCGAATAATCCTTGCGGACGGACTTGTCTTTAGTTACCTTACTTGTTTTCTTGACATTCTTGGTCTTGTCGCTCGACTGGCGGCGAGACTTAGCCACACGGCCTTCCTTCTCGTGGGTGTCGACCTTGCGCAGGGCCTCGACGTCGTCGACCAACTAGTCATTGGATCGCGCCAAAGACTCGTTACCTTCTTCTTGGGCCGCCAGGCGTTGCTGGAGTGCGTGAACAGCCGCCTTTAGGCTCTTTACCGCCTGCATCTACCCGGCGGCGGCTTGATCCGCAAGGATTGGAGGATTAGTGAAGCGGTTCTATGCACAAACACGTTGGTTCGTCGTCTGGCCGAAATGACCTCTCGATCAGCTCTGTCCTTCGAAGGAACTGCCCCGGAAATCGACCCACAGCCCAGCCTTCCCCCAACAGGAGGAGAGGATCACGGCAAAGCCCAGGGGGGAATCGTAGTCCAAAGCAGAGTTGGTTTTATCAAACGGCGACGGGGACGGCGCCCCCGCTGTCAATAAACCCCTCCTCAACCCGAACGCCGGTGGCCAAAGTAGCCACCCCAAATGCGCCAAACAGATACATCCCTCCGAAGCGAAAAGTTCAAACAAGTAGTAGGGGTGCTGGGAAAACCACTGGGGAAAAGCCCCGGCCCCGACCGAATCCGATCTCCCCGAGATCTGGACAAATCATTTCCTTGCTGGCCCGGATCGGGATATTTTGAGACGGCACCCGGGGGTGTGCTGTCCACAGCTGAGGGGCCACGCCCCTTCCAACTGTAAGACCCCCGACAGCCTCACAGCCCCCTCATCGCGTGACGTGGCGTCCCTGCCCATTCCGCGACGACCCCTGGGGAGGGGGTTCCGGCCCGGCCCCCCGGCCGG
>Ga0209187_1003036_pt1 | contig 14773 bp, 12 predicted proteins | sample BantaG_FD_187430 | JGI IMG/M metagenome (GOLD analysis project Ga0209187, IMG submission 187430) | Marine algal microbial communities from Bantry Bay, Ireland - BantryBay_4 metaG (SPAdes) (version 2) | ecosystem: Host-associated > Algae > Red algae > Unclassified | place: Bantry Bay, Ireland... | reverse complement strand
TCGCCGTGCGTTGACAAGCTGCATGGCGGTCGGTAGCGCGGTGGATGGTTCGATGGTCGGTCTTGTCCGCGCCTGATGGCGATAGAAATCCTACCTCTCTGACGAGTACAATAGTGTACTTGATTTTATGTGCGAGACGGTACGCCAAAGGTCTTTCGCAGATATTTACCGCCGTCACGCCGGTATACCGTCACACGGTTTGCAACTGCGAACGGGCCAGAGTGAGTGTCACGCTAGTTTCACATGACGCGACCTTTGGACAGTGAATCCAGTGAATGTTGGGCATTGCGTGCAGCTGGCGAGTTAAGTGTGCTTTGTCGGCCATGACTGATGGGGACAGGCACTTGAGCGTGCTGTATGCTATCTCGTTAAAAGGAATATACTAAACCCAACCCACCCACGTCCACGTGCACTACTTCCTCTTTTGTGGCAAGACGGTGTTGGTGGCACGATGCTGCATCTGGGGCGTGTCTTGCCGCACGGCGGCCTCCCAAGCGTCCAAAGCAGCGGCGCAATGTTTTTCGTCGCTCGACTGGCTGAGTCGTGGTTGTTGCTCGGCAGTGAAGTGGCGTCGGAGCTCGGCGGTCTTGTTGCTGGTCAAGCCCGTGAGTGTGTCCCAGACGTCCATCAACGCCGCACATGCCTCGTCATCGGCTGCCGTGTACGGTATCCAGGTGCGTGGGGACAAGGGCGTGCTTGCGCCATGCTCAAGAGGAAGTGGGATGGTGTGGGCACAGGCGTCTCCCCGGCTGCTTCTTGTCGGCGTCATTGGTGGGTTGGGCCTTGAGTCAGGATTATCGAGTGGCGTGGCTTGCGGGCTGTTGGAGTCTCGGAGGCTCGATGTACGAGGAGGGATCGGGAAAGCAGGCGGTGGTGAGGTGGGAGTTCGTTCCGGGGCAGTGTCGGGACAGTTGGCTGACGTGGGCGGAGGCGAGATGTCCGTGTCGCTTGTAGATGGTGTTGGCGGCAGGAGCACGTTCTTGGACGGGCCAACCACTGGAGGTGACAGCGGTGGGGTTGGCAACAACGGCGCTGGTCTCGGGGATGTAGGTCGAGCGCTGTTGATGGCTTGAAGAAGGCGCGGCGTCGGGAGCATGTTGGCCAAAGCAGGCAGGGGAGGAGGTGCCTGGGGGCGGGCGTCAGTGGCCGCCGGCGGATGCTGCAGATGCCATTGTTGGTTGGTGGTTGCATGGTCCGTGTTGTAGACATGAGGAAGTTTTGAGCACGGCGGCGACGCGTCGGCATGGGTCGGGATGCCGTTGCGAGTGGAGCCTGATGAAGGCAGAGTGCCACGATGTACAGTTGATGAAGCGCTACCTCGGTCAGTGGACGGGGTCGTCGCCGTCGTGCTGTCGCTCTCGCCCTGTGGCTTGTGTGATGTTGGAGGTGGCGTTTTGGACTGGCAGGAGCTGCTCTCAGCAGCAGCCGAGTCAGCAGGCGTCGGCGCCCGGGTGGATTTCGTACTCTTCTTGTTCTCGATGGCTCCTTGGCGAACTCGGGACCGCAAGGCGTAAGGCGTCATGCTCGGTGGTCTTGGTTCATGACGGGTGGGGTCGTCGTCTTGGGTGGTGTCCGCCAGCTCGGTATGGCGAGGACGTGGGGGGGTCGACATGGAATGGCTCAACTCCGTGGATGGTGGGTGGGGAGTGGGTGGAGTGGTCGGGGGAAAGAGCGATGCACCGTGGGTCGGTGGGGTAGGTGATGGAGATGTCATGGAGGTTGGTAGGTGGAGTGTACAGAATCGCGGTTGGTATTGGTCGGGGGATAGCGGTGAATCAGAACGAACATAGGACAATGGTGGTGGGAGCGTGATGCGCAAGCACCAGTCCCGGCGGCTGCTTTAAAAAGGGGCGGTAAATAAAGGTCAGGCAGGACGCAGCCCGTGATTGCCGCAGCAGATCAGTAGGTGAGGGTGAACCACAGGCGGCAGCGAAGGAGAGGTGGGATGGAATGGACTCACCATGAGCGTGTTTGTGGTAGGGCCATACGCAATGTTGGTAGAGGGTTGTGCCAGGTGGAAATGGCGGGGTGGGGCTTCCAATCGTCATGTAGGTCCCTGGATAGTGCCGTTGTGTGAACGGCCGGCGTGCCATGATGTCGGGCGTTTCTGTTGGGGACCCGCGTGGGCCCTAGATGGTCACCTAGGTGCTGTGATGGGAAGGTTGCTGTCGTAGTTGGTCTCGGGCGCAGGGATCGCAGGACTAGATTGGTTTGCGGTGGTGTCCGCCGCTTCGACCACCTCTCCAGTTGGACGCTTGGTGGAACAAGACATGCCGCAGGCCGCGCGACGAGGGAAGTGAGTGATTGGGGTCGCGAAGTTCCTCCAGCACTGCGTTGTCGGTCAGCATTTTGGGGGGTTGCCGACAAAGCTCTGGGAGTCCGAATCTCATTCCTTGCTGTTCCCGCCGGCGGTGTGATTACAGGACAATGAAGATGTCTGCTTTGTCGCGGGACTGGCTCTGAAGAGGGCTGATTGGGAAAGGCGGGTCGAACGGCGGGAACGCCACCGACTTTTCGCGCCATAAGCCGTGGTTCTGGCAGGTACTTCCAGCGATCTGCATGGCCAGATATTTCCTGGAACGTGCCGTTCGGTGATTGTGGGTGTCTGCATTTGACTGTACAAGCGTCGAATGCAGTGCCAGCCCAATTTGCCGTCTTCCTGGATCGTTTGCACGTGTCCCGTGTGCTGACGGTCGTAGTCGTTTGCCACGGTCCGGCATTGCCACTCACGGACCTGTCTCAGCGGGGCGGTGGGTTCTTGCCGCCGCCATCGTTCGCTGCTCGCACGCGGTTCATCATCGCTTTGGCGGGTCCTGTACTGATGGCGGTCATGAAGCAGATGTTCATCCGTTACGTCGGTCTTGTGATGAGTGGGGGGCGCATGCGCCTACTCGGCATTTTGGCGGGCGCAATGGGGGCGCCGAGCTCGCTGTTTGGGGGGCGGTCAGTTCTGCATTGTATGGTACGCAGGCCAGAGCTGCTGGTTCTGTTTGTTTCTAGCGGGGTGGCGATGTTCAGTGCCACGCGGGAAGCATCGTGGTGCATGACCAGCGGGGGGCGTTGTGACGTTGTGGGGCGTGGTGCTCGGTGGTCCATTGGGCGGCGCTTCTGTGTTTGAACCGCTCTGTGGGTGTTCTCCAATGCTTGTGTGTGGTTGGCTACGTTGGTCTGTTGCTCTTTGTTGTCTTGTTGTCATCTTGGCGGCGCGACCATCGATGTCCAGCAATGGCGGGGTCCGGTTGCGTGCCAATGGTGCCAGTCTGCCGGTGGGCGTTGGGTCGCCCTCCAGCGACGGCAAGGCGGCAATGGTGGTCGAGGCGGCTGCGTTTTCGGCGGCGGCGCCAGTACCGTCGCAGTCGTCGGACGGTGGCATTGGAATGGCTGTCAAAGCCGCCGTGGCCGTGGTGTCGGCGCCAGTGGTGTCATCTTCAACTGACTGTGGTGTCGGGCGAGCCGTTGAGGCGGCGCGGTCGCTCGTGGCATGTGCGCAGGGGTCCTCGTCGACCGAGGCCAACGTGCGGACGGCTGTGGATGCGGCCTCCTTGATGGTGCAGCAGCACCGGGCCCGAGCGCTTGCCGTGCTCGAGAGTCGTCGAGTGGCCAGTCGAGCCCGCACCCGGAAGCGACGCATGCAGCAGACGGACACGCAGCGGGCGGCAGAGCGCGAGCGCAACAACAACCGCATGAAAGCGAAGCGGTTGGCGGCCAAGGTCGCTGCGGAAGAGGCGGCCGAGGAGGCAGCAGCTTCTGCGGCAGGGGCGCGTGGTCGGCCGCGTGGCAGAGACACCAGAGCCAGGCGCCAAGTTTTTGTGCGAGACCATCAAGCAGCGCCGTCGGAACTCGTGTCGGACGATGCCGGTGAAAAAATGGACGCGGAGTTGGAGCTTGCGCACATGTCGGAGGAGCGAGCGACTAAGGTCTACGAGCGGTGCCGCCGCGCATTGGCATATCATGGGGAGGGTGGGGAGCTGATCTGTATCGTGTGCCAGCTGCTGACCCAAGGTGCTCGGACGCGGATGCTACCTCTGCGGCGGTTGCCGTTGGCGAATATGCGGTGCCGCCTGGCGCCGGCCGCCGACCTACCGGCAGCGCTCGTTGCAGAGTACGATCTGTCAAGCGTCGTGCCGGAGCTTGGCGGCATGATGCTGTCGCTACTCGGTGTCGTGACGTGCAAGAAGACGCAGGGTAGGTTGGAGACTCGGCCATGGTCGGGGAGCGACGTGGACGCTTCGTCCGCGTGCTCGGATGCGGACGCATCCCGCGAGGCGTCTGATCCACGCTTCATCATGTGCAAATCGTGCTGGCGTAGCCTGCGTCGTCCCGGGAAGAGCATGCCGCAGATGGCTTTGGCCAACTCGAACGCCACGGGAACTCTACCCGACGAGCTGGCAGTGGCAACGCAGACGGAGATTAACCTTATGTCGCTGGTATGCGTCAAGGCCGGCATTGTCGTGTTGTCGGGCGGACAGCGCAAAGCGCTTAAGGGGCACTCCTACTACTATGACGTGGGCAGGACGGCGGCCGCGGAGCACCTACCTCGCTCGGTATCTGATATTGGTCAGGACGGGCTCGTGCGGGTGGTGTTTGCCGGGCCGAAGACGCCGGCGGCTGTTGTCGCGGCACGAAAGCGGTTCAGCGCCCGTCGTCGAGTGGTGTCTGACCTGCTGTCGTTCTTGAAAGACAACAATCGGTTGTACTCGTCTGTGGCAGTCGACGCGGCAGCGCTGTCCTCTTTGTCGGCGGAGCATGATGGGGCTGTGCCGGACGGCATCATTCTCGGGGAGGAGTCGGAGGCGGGGCCGTATGTTAACGTGGACGTGGCAAGGGCGCGGTCTGACGTCGCCGGGGCAACACATGGGGCACATGGGGGCGCAGCGGAAGAGCCCTCTGCCTCGCTGACGATGTCTTCATCAGGGATGATCAACATGGCCCCCGCAGCGGAAGGAGAGCGAGAGCGTCGGGCGTTTGAGGATGTATTTGTGGTCCGGCGCGGGGGGCCGTTGCGGGCGGAGCACGCGTACGGGACGATGGCTGGGTGTTTTCCTGAGCTGTTCACGTTTGGCCGTGGTGGCCCCGACGAAACTCGTCTTGTGCAGATGTCATTGGCGCGGTGGTGTCGGCGGCAGCTTATGGACGGTCGTCGGGCGTTTGCGCAGCACCCTCTCTTCCCGCTATTGGCGTTTGATGCTGTCGGTCGGGCGTCGATGCTCTCCAAGGGTGCTCTGCACGTGAGGATGAGGCCGCAGACTCATGGGCCAATTGCCGGCGTACCAGTGTCCGAGCTCAAGGAGCACCTGGACCGACAGGAGCAGGAGCGGCAGGCATGCCGGCGTGGGGAGCGCGGTATGCAAGAGAAGCGCACGATGACGAGAGCTTCAATACTGTCCAACGCGGTCTTCGCGACAATGAGCAGATTTCCAGGTTCCAACGAGCAGCGGGAAATGTGGCGGCAGGAGGCGTACGCGCTGTGTCAACGGTTCGGCTTTCCGCACGTTTTTTTCACGGTGACGCCAGACGACGTCAACTCATTGACAGTCATGTACTACGCTGGTGCGGTGGGCGCTGACGTCTTCTTTGATGACGATGTGGCGTGTCTTCCAACTCGCGGGCAGCGGTTCACCGTCGTGAGCAAGGACCCGGTCGCTGACGCTTGCTGCGGGTCATTGTACGGGAGCTGCTTGGCTGGGACGAGGAAGCCGGCCAGGCGGTTAAGGCTGGCGGTGTGTTTGGTGTCTTGAAGGCTTTTTTTGGGGTTGTCGAGACGCAAGGCCGTGGGGCGCTAGACGCGCACAATCTGGCGTGGGTGCGCGGAATGCCGCCCACGGTGGGCGAGGTTGTCGCGGCTCTCCAATCCAACCCGGCATTCTGCCAGCAGTTTTCGGTGTGGGCGGACTCGGTGTCGACCGCCGCTCTCCCGGCGTCGGATGAGCCCGTGCGTTGCCCGCTGTGCTCGGGCGCGGTGGCTGCGGTGGACATGCCTTGCAGCTCGCAGCGGAAGCAGAAGCAGGGTGCTCGGGAGCCAGTACTGGCCCTTTGCACCGACAGTGGCTGCGCGGGGAGGCTGCGGTCGTCAGAGATCCTTGCGCAGCAAGTGGCGAGCTGCAGAGCGCGCGGCGCTGGTGGGAGCGCAGGTCGCTCTGATCCACTGGCGGCTACCCCTCAGGGGATTGAGGCGATGGATGCTGCGGGAACTTCCGTGGGGGGACCGTCGAGCAGCGGCGATGGTGTTGCAGCATCATGCGGTGGTTCGTGGTTTGACGCGGCGGAGGTGGACCCCGAGCGGCTTGCCATCTTTTCGGGGTGGCCGGTCTTGCCGGAGTGGAAGCCGGCCTCTGGATACGCCAAGGGTGGACTGATGCTCGTGCAGGCGCTGATGTGTCGGGTGCAGGTGCACAGCTGGAAGCACGTGGACTCGTGCTTCAATATTGGGTCGGCTGCAGCCGCTGGGTTTTGCCGTTACCTATTCCCGCGAGGGTCCGACAGCGGTGGGGTACAGAGCGGCATCTTCGCGCCGCGAAGGCCCTTGGGCTGTGAGTACCTCAACGCGTACAACCTGCTTATTTCCGTTGTGGCGCGCTGCAATGTTGACGCGCGCGTGCTGTTCAACAACACGGCGAAGGCGGTAGTCTACTACATCGTGCAGTACGCGACGAAGGCTCAACATGAGGTGGAGCCAGGCACGATGGACGCCCTTGCCGCCTTCGAGCGCAAGCTAGTGTTAGAGAAAGAGCAGGGACCAGCGGCAGACGTCGACAAGGCCACGCGTCGTGTGCTGTCCGTGCCGTACAACTCTTCCTCCCGATTGCAAATACCAGCGCCGCTTGCGGCTCTTGTGGTGCTCGGCCACCCTGGGAAGATCTGCTCGCACTCTTTCGCGCTACTCATGTTGGCGCAGGCATTGCAGCGGTTCCGGGGTGAGGGCGTCAGCGGAGTGCTGCGCCTCCACGTACCAAGTAGGCGTCGTGCGGCCGCCGGGATGGCATCTGCTCGTGTCGGAAGCATGGGTATCACGCCATCGGCCTTCGAAGGCAACCCTATGGACACGGTGATGTTACGTGGTGGCGGTGGCTTGGCCGATGATGCCGGTGCGTGCTCAAGTGGTACATCGTTCCGCCAATCGACTGCCAGGTTCGGTTGTGGTGTTATTGGCAGCCGGGCCGACCGGGACATGGCGGCACCGGGGCATCAACTTTTGTCAACGGCAGCGGAGGTGGCTGCGGGCGGTCCTTCGAGTGTACCTGAGCCGATCACCGGGGCGGTTGACAGTGGCGCGGTCGTTCTCGCTCTCGACTCCTACACGGAGTATTCTTGCCGCCCTATGGAGCTGTCTGACGTCTGCTGGTACGTCTTTGTGGAGAGGTGGGAGCAGGTCAAGCTGCCGCTGAACTTGACGGTTGAGGTGACGGCGAAGGCTGGCGCCGGTGATGCCAGATCTGATGACGAAGCAAGCTTTGCCGCGAACGTGCGTGCTGCTGGAATCCTGCCGTACAGCTCGTTACACCCGCTTGCATTCACGCACGGCTTGCGTCGGCGGCTGCATCGGCACGTGCCGCGAATCTATGGTCCACGGCTCCCTGATCGGAACCTACTGTCGGGTCCGAAAGCTCGGGAGGACTTTGCATCGATTGCTTTGACGCTGTTCTGTCCTTGGCGTGAGGTATCAGATTTGGTGCCGAGCGGTTTGGACTGGTGGGGCGCCTACGAAGGGCAGGTTTTCTCCGCCTCGTCTCTGGAGCAACTGGACATCATGCAGTCGTGGTATGACGCCAAGAACGAGGCGGACCATGAAGCGGCGGACGCTGCTGCTCTCGGAACCGGAGCGGATTCTGGTGTTGACGACGGCGAGATGCCGACGGCGGGGCAGTCGGACGGTGAGGCGAATGGCTGGGACGGTGGGTCTGGCGACGAGGCCGGGGGTGGTGCGGATGGGGAACCAGTGAACTTCTGGGGAGCCATGGACAAGGCTATCGAAGGAGCTCACGCGGCGCATGCATCGCTTGGAGTTCGTGGGGACGCCGCGGTGGGGCAGTTCATTGCGACGGGGGCGTTGGGGCTCATGCAACACGCTCTTTGTCGATCTGTTGCAAACTTCAAGCCGTCGCTACGTGGGCCAGCGTTTCCCACTGCGGGAGCGTCTAGTGAGGATGGCGACGGATCTTTGTGTGAGGAGGGTCCAGGCACCGATGCGTCATCCGGGGTGATGCCCTGCGCCGCAGGGGATGCCCTGGTGGACCCGGCAGCGGTGTCCCGAGACGCAGCGGCTCTGTGTGCTCGCATCCGACGGGGTGAGGAGGAGTTGGAGGCTGGTGCTGTGTATTCGTGCAGTAATGAGGTCGGCAACGCCGATGGGGTGGCCCGCCGTGGCCACATCACGGTGGAGACGCTCTCTGCCGCTCTTTGCGATTTGGAGTTGCGAGACGCCGATTGCGAGGTGTCTGGCGGCGTACCATCCGTTGTACCCGCGGGTCTGACCATTGGACAGGTGGGTGCGGTCTTCACTCTGAACAAGCTGCAGATGGTTTCCTTCTCGTTGATCTCGAGGGCGATTGGGAGGAGCATGCTACGAGACTTACGTCTAAAGGACGCAGAGTCTGGCAAGCAGTCAAGTGCTGCTGTCGAGCAGGGGTTGGGCGGCAACAAGGACGTGCGCGGGGCGTTTGCATGCGGGCGGCTGCTGCTGTTCCTGGGCGGCGAGGGGGGCACGGCTAAGACAAGGGTGATCGATGCTGTGCGGTTCTTTTGTGCTAGTTGGGGCCGCCCACGCGCGGTGTTGACGGCTGCCTTCACGGGGCTCGCGGCGTCTGCCATTGGCGGGTCAACGCTGCACGCTTTGGTGCATCTGTCGGGGAAAGGCCGGCGTCGGCCTGGCCCGCCGACGGCAGAGCAGTGCGCCGGGTTCCGCGGGACGCTGATGGTCATCGTGGACGAGGTGTCGATGCTGCCAAGCACGCAGTTGGCCGAGTTGGAGGGGCGGCTCCGGCTGTTGAAAGAGGTGGACGAGGACTTTGGTGGGCTGCACATTGTGCTTGCCGGCGACTTTTTCCAGATGCCGCCCATTGGAGCTGCGTTCCTTTTCGTCGACTCGGTAGCGACGTATGTCGCGGGGGTGCTCAAGCGGCGCGCAGCGGTGGCGGCCATTGCTGCCGCAACGCGGCGCGTTATCCGCGGTGCTGTGGCGGCTGTCAAGGCGGTCGGATCCACAGCCTCGCGTGCGTGTGGCGGTTCTGGGTCTGGGGTACGTACGGTGGGGACGGACGCGAGCGGTGGCGCGGCGGCTGGGCGGTAGGGAGATGATGAAGAGTCTGTCGGTGAACGCGGGCCGGCCGGAGCTACGGCAGTCGAGCTGCCGGCTCGTCTGCACAAGGTGCGTCGAGGGTTCCACCTCTGGCGACTCTTCTCCACTGTCGTCATGCTGACCGAGAATGTGCGGCAGAGCCGAGACACCGAGTACCAGGGCATTGTGGCGGCAGCCCGACGTGGTGAGTGGTCCGACCAGGCCTTGGAACGTCTCAACACTCGGGTCGTGTCGGCTGAACATGCTTGCGAGCTGACGTCTGGGGACGAGGCGGTGATTGTTTACACCAATGCGGCAAGGACGAATGTTACTCGGATGTTGCTGGCTTCCATTGCGCAGCGCATGCCTCGGCGGGTTGTCCGCCTGTACGCCCAAGTTCAAAGCAATGGAGCGACGCTGACGGAGCGCCAGCCGTCGGTTCTGTCTTCGCTTTCGAGCCAGGAGACGGGCCAGTTAGAGATGGTTTTGGACATATTCTGCGGCCTCAAGGTCCTGATCACCAAGAACTTTGCCACAGAGCTCGGCGTGGCCAATGGCACACGGGGTGTGGTGGAAGGGCTACAGTTCCCCAAGGGGACGACGTTTCGGGAGTTCGAGACGGCGGAGGGCGGTGTGGTGTTATTGCCGTCAAGCCCTGCCGAGGTGATATGGGTTAAAGTTGCGGGCGCGGTGAACCGGCGCGTGCGGCTGCCGGGTATCCCCGACTGCTTCCCCGAAGACATGTTCCCCGTTGTCACGGCGACATTTACGGGCGCCGTATGCCTCGGGAAGCAGTGTGACGACGTCAAGGTGCCACTACACGTGCGGCAGTTCCCGGTTACTCCCGGGTTGGTCATGACGCCGTACAAGGTCCAAGGTCATACGTTGGACGGGCTGTGCATTCCGCAATGGCCAGGCCAGCGGTGCCCATCGTGCACAGCCTATCTGATGCTGTCACGTACCCAGGAGCAGAATCAACTTCTCCTGTTGGAGCCTCTGACGCGGCCGCTGGTGGCGCGCTTTTGTCCGTGCGCGGCACTGCTGGCTGAGAACGACCGCCTTGTTAAGATGTCGGCCGTTACCGTGCGGCACTGGGAGGAGGTGGTGGCTGCCGTCACAGCAGGCGCATCCCCCGAGCTCGAGGACGATGCCATTTTTCTCCGCGTCGTCTCAGACCGTACGCATCTGCACGCGTCGGTGCCGGAGGGCACTGACGTTCGGAACGATACGGTCGTGGTGGGGCGGCGGGAGTCGCATCCGGTGGGCATGGACTCTTCCTCCGTGCGGCATGCTGAACGGAGGGGGCCACCGGCGAGCAGTGCGAGCGAGCTGTATCACGTCGTGGCAGCGCGGTTTGACCCGGAGTTGCCGGAACTGGATGCTGTGGTGCCACGCAGTGTCGGTCCGGGGGTTGCGACCTTGGGCCTGGCGGCGTCGTGCCTGCCCATCCTGGCGTCACATTTGGTCCCTTCTGTCGCTGCTGCTGAAGCGTCTGACGCTCGGGGCAGCGGGGGTGCCACCGTGTCAAGCACAGACCTGTCCGGAGAGCGGCGGTCGACCATGTGCCCCGTGCAAGGCACCGGCGCCAGTGCCGATGACCGAGGGTGCCTTACCGAGGGATAGAACCATGGGAGCAACGAGAATAAGCACATAAAGCATCATCAGCTGGCAAACAACCGAACCGGCCGCAGAAGAGGCAATTGTGCGGGGCAACGAAGACGGTGATAGGTGGCGGTGGTGGCGGGCACAGGAGGCGCTGTGGCCGATACAGCATTGTGGGGGAGCAACTGCGTGTGCGGTAACGGCGGCGGTGACGACGACGTCAGTGTCGTTACAGAGGCCCCCACCACACTCCAGGATGGGGTTGGCCCACCCTCGATTGGGGGCTCTGTTCGACTCCCCTCCTTGGTTGCCTCCAAGCGCGACGACTTACCCACGGTGGCGGATCTCAAGTCCTGTGGCCAGCACCGGCCGATGCCGTTAGAAACACATACATATGCGGCTGTACAATGGCGGTGATTCATCATATTCCCCCGAACAGCTGTAGGAATTTCGTACGGGTGATCACCCGCCTGAATTCCTCTAGGGGTGATATAGCCCTCGCGTGTGCGAAGACAACGACCCATTTTGACCAAACCGGTCAGTGCGTGCGTGTACGACCGGACTTCGCGGTATTGCCTGGTGATCCGGGTCGTGCGCTGGACGTCCAGGTCGCAGCCACCTCATTGGCGAACAGCCGAGCGGTCTACATGGGGTTTCGGCAGACAACGACCCTGACAGTCTGGCTATTGATCAGAAAAGCACCGTAGATCTCACGAGCTGTGGCCGTCGTGTGCTGACTGGGTCGGTCGTCTCGGGAGATTCTAACCTTCGTGCCGTCTCCTCGACGTCTCCACCGTGCGCCACTGGCTTGCTGTGCATGGAAGTGCGTACACTCTTTGTGTCGTAGCTTGCCTGTTGCCACTTGCCGTGCTGTTTGTTGTATGTGTATGGCGTCGCGTGTGTGGCGTGTGGTTCGGTGTTCTGTGACACCGCGGGGTCTCCGGTTTATCTTTGGTTGCATGGCTGTGCTCGTCGTGGTTTCTGACGTGTTTCGGCGTTGTGTGCCCCGCGTTGGTGTCAATCATGGCTTTTCGGGGTGTGTGGAGACCGCCGCTGGCACGCTGAAGGTATCGGGAAACATGGCTACGGAGGACAAGACGGTAAGGCGGTCGCACACGAGCTCGTCGACGTCTCTTGAGGCCGGCGCGTTTGAAGACACGACGGTCGTTGACGCTGGCGTTGCAGTCGATACATCGGTTGGCCAGGCCGCCGTCGTCATTGAAACGACGGTCGTCAAGGCCGGCGTCGCGGCGGTCGCGGCTGCCGTCGAAGCTGTCGCGGCAGCGGGCGCGATGGCCGGCGAGGCCGGCGTAACGGCGGGAGCGACCGCAGAGAAGGCCAGCGTCAACGCGCGCACGACGTTCGGCGAGGCTTGCGTCTTGGCGGGCACGACGTCGGTCAACGCTGGCGGCAAGATGGGCGATACCGCCTCAAACGTCGGCACGTCTGCGGGCACAGCGTCCAGAACGGTCGGTGGCTCGGACGGAGCTTCAGCAGACAAGACCGGCGCTACGGCGAGCTCATCGGCACCACGTCCACACACTGGGTCGACGCCGCAGGCCGCGCTGCCCGCTTCTGGCTTGACTGAGGATGAGGACTGCGCTGCGTGCTTTCGGCTGCCCGGGCTGTTGCATGTCACTGAGATGGTCTATGAAGAGGGTGAAGCAGAAATGGAGTACATTGAGCGGCCGGCGAATGACCCCGACGGCAGGCTGTATGCTGAGCGCGTCGAGCGAGCCGTGCAAGTGTTAGTGGCGATGGATTGGCCGGTAGGGGAGGAGCCGGTGTTTGCTCGTGTGAACGTGGGCGGTCGGGACAAGTGGCCTGATAAGCATCCGCGTGGGTGACCAGTCGACTCGGAGGAGGCGCATGGTTGGTGCACTGGTCGGGAGGGATCGTGGGTCAGGCTTTGCTATATGATGTGATGTGAAGAGTGGCGTTGGCGACAGCTTGTGTGTCGCGACAGCTTGTGAAAGGCTTGGGGATATACTTATAAAGCCGGCTATCATCCAAACTGACACGCCCATGAAGCTATACATAACTTAAACTGAGCGGCATGACAGGCTATCTCTCGCTATAACTGTGTAACGTCATTCTGAGAACCGCAAAAAATCAAAATTTAGAAGAACAGTTCGGCGGAGTTTCACCACGAAAACATGATACATTGCATGTATTGTGCCACACGATTTTCGTACGCACTTATTGTGCCACACGATTATCGTAGTGCCGCCGAGCAGGAAAGCAGACATGAAGAAATTGCTGCACGCTCCGAGGCTGTTCGTTGCGCTTCGCGCCTTTTTCATTAGTTGTGGGCACGGTCATCTGCGCGCAACGTTGCATGAAAGTGTCCACAGAGGGCATGCCACGTGAACGAACGTCGGTGGTCCGGCACGAATCTTGGACGCGAGGCCGAGGTGTCTTGGTCCGGGTTGCAGGCGTCTCTCGAGCGTTCTCCTGCGTTTCTTTCTCTGTAGGATGCTTTCATATGGGGTCCGCAGTGTCCCTATGTAGCTTGTTTGTGGAGCGGGCCGTGATGCCGATGAGCACGAAGCGATTTGAGTCTTATGTGGTGTGATTGACAAGTGATTATCGCAAACGTGTCGCTCACATTTCGTGCTCACAGCTTGAAAGGTACCACGATGGCCAGATGATTTGGTAGCGGGCTCTGCTAGGGGCCTGGCGGTGGGCATGACCGCAATGTTTCAGGAGCAAAGGTTGCTGGGTTTGTCGAGCCAGCAGTGGACTCGGAAGCGGCGGGGCGTGCTCAGGGCATTCTGTGCCAGAAGTTCCGAATTTCTGGCCCGGGTGCGCCACGCAGTCATGCCCAAAACTGTCCAGCCCAGGTTACAAGGCTGTACTTGTCAGGATGGCCAAAATGTGTGCACATGCGTGTGTGTGTTTAGTTTCGGACGTGTACGAAAGTTTGAGACAGCGGTGGATGCGGCGGCGCCGCCCCCCACTGCGGGTCGGTATTTCATCGCCGGGATAGTTCTAAATTTGCCGGCTTGAAAATCTATAATGAGTAGACGCGAAAGAATGTTTTGAGATAGCCATGCAAAGCTCCTGTGAGATGGCCTCAGCATGATTCGGAGGATCATGTGCACAACAGTTCCATGGATCGGCGAATATCCTACACTTCAGATTGCCTGATTCTCGAGTTACATCTGTGATTGGGCAGTTCATCACTACAGTTTCTGGACTCGTTCTACGGATCATCTTCGGGACTAATTCTGGGATCGTTCCAGGAGCTGTGTCATCCTGACCCACAGATCATCATGGGGACCGTCCTTCCAAATAAATGTGAGGACTTGTTCAACTGATAGTCTGACTGCCTCTTTCGCAAACAAAATGTCTGCCTATTCCGTCAACAGCGTGAACAAAAACTTTCTGTTCCTCCCTCCGTTGAGACCATTGCCCATCATGGAATCTGATACATCACTCATGCGAATGTGTGTTCTGGTGCGAGTGCTTCCGACATATATTGAATCGGGGGATTGTGAGTTCCGGACGTGCTGTGATGGGACGAAAGGGGACGAGATTGCCACTGAGCTGAGAACGAATTTACTGCGTGTGCAGGAGTCCCAATCATTGATAAATCGGGACCGGGTGCGTCCGGGACTTCACGATTTTCTCGATGTGCGAGCCGACGCATGTTTACCCAGTTTCCATCCCCTCTGCGCCGGGCTACAGCGTGTCGGTCGCACGACTACCAAGTCACATTGAGGCTCCCTCTGCACACGCTTCGTGGACCAGGAGCGACGCCCCATGGACAGGTCTTGCTCTCTGATCGGTTTCGGCAGACCCTCCTCACGACGTCACTCGAAGTAGTCCAGGCTATCATCTACGATCGAGTCCTTGAGGCAGGAATCTAGATCAGTCTTGCGCACTCGTTCACTC
>Ga0209187_1003035_pt1 | contig 14780 bp, 9 predicted proteins | sample BantaG_FD_187430 | JGI IMG/M metagenome (GOLD analysis project Ga0209187, IMG submission 187430) | Marine algal microbial communities from Bantry Bay, Ireland - BantryBay_4 metaG (SPAdes) (version 2) | ecosystem: Host-associated > Algae > Red algae > Unclassified | place: Bantry Bay, Ireland... | reverse complement strand
TTCAGAAGTCAAGGAACTATGTGAAGTAGAAGAAAAACTCCTCACTAAAGTACAGATTGTGAATATTCTTGAACATATAAAAGGCTTGGTATATGAAAATGTGGTTTAATCAGCCGAAAGGGAATAATAGTGAATCAAATTTTTTTTATTATGGCTAGAAATGGCAAAAGTGGCGATAATCGCCGACATGGGGCAGTGAAAGATCGCTCCCAAGTAAAAAACCCAAAGACAAATCAATGGGTGAAACGTGACACCAAAACTGGAAAATTTATGGATGTAAAAACATCAGATAATAAACCGTTCAAGGGCGTTACAAAAGAGAAGTAGTCATACTTAAATGGTAGGTTTATCCTCTTCACCGTGAATAAGGAAGGGGAGTTATCTTTAAATTCATTAAAGTGTGAATCATTTTCTTAAAATGAAAGATACAAGTTAGTCTTTATTGCAAAGATAACTATATCAGGTTAGAGGACCTGGTGTTTCAACTTGCTGATATTGCTGCGATAGCAATAGCATTAAGCTGATTTTTTGGTAATGAGTGAGAAGAACTTTCACTTTATTTTTTTAATTAATTTTTATAAAATGGATAATCCAAAATTCCAAATTTACAAATCGGGAAGTGAGTACCGATTTAGATTGTTTGCCTCAAACGGCGAGAATATTCTTCATAGTGAGAGCTATACAACCAAGCAAAATTGTTTAAATAGCGTTGATTCCGTTAAAACAAATGCTCCCAAGGACGAACGTTATGATAGGAGAACCGCAACAAATGGTCAATACTATTTCGTGCTAAAAGCTGCTAATGGCGAAATTATTGGAGTAAGTGAGACTTACACAACTAGCTATGCAATGGAGAACGGGATATCTGCTGTAAAGCGTAATGCACCAGTAGCCAAAGTAGAAGACCTTACTTATGCTTTTGTTTAAGGGACATAGCATAATAAGGTTGGGTTACAAACTGTGAGGGTTGTCTTTTTGCTGAAAAGGCAACCTTTTTTTTCTATTTTTAAAGTATCTGTACCACTCCATTTTCTTATGACTCCATCTGTAATAAATATCATTAACCCTCAATCCAACTGCAACAAATACCTTTTCGGATATTTAACAGAATATTTCAAATCAACAGATTGGGTTTCTTTAGGCTTTATATTTAAATCCCACTGAACAATATTTGTTTCTTCGGCTTTTTTGCCCTTTGACAATTCCTGTACTTCTACCTCAATCTGACTATCGCCAGAGATGGGAATGCGATCCTCTACGATGATGTTGATGGCCTGATTCTTATTGTTCTTAACATCAATTTTCCACGCTTGACTGAGGACTTTGTTCTTGGCAAGGAATTTCTTTTTACTAAAATCTTTTTGGATTTCTCTTTTCACAACAACGCCTTTGTCTCTTCCTAAAGAAACGGTTAAAGTATCTTCTGCATTCATTGTGTTTAATATACTTTGACCAATAAATGTTCCTTCAAAATAAAGACTTACTTCTCCTTCTAATAAATTATATTGCTCCCAATCCAATATTTGCGCAGTGAGAAATGCGTCTTTATCCAATCGTGGAACAGCATAATACTGATAATTCGCAGGAAGCTCAATTTGCTGATAATCCACCGTTTCTACTTTGTTGTCACTGACCAGGCTAAAGGGTGATTTAAGAGTGTATTCAAAAACAGTTGTATTTTCGGATTTTGACACTTCCGCATAACCAGCTTCTTTTTTAGTACTTTTACTGATTGTTTTATAAGCACTTTTATCTTTACTTGTTTTCTTGCGTGACGAGGAGTTTTTATATTTGCTTGACGTTACAACTATTTCTTCTAATAGCCCTGAGCTTTCAGTCAATTGAACATCTATAACTGAGTTATGTACTTGAACGTTTTGTGTCTCAAAGCCGATGAAAGAAATTTCCAATACACTTCCTTTATTTGGCACTTGAATCCTGTATCGACCATCCAAATCTGTTGTAGTTCCAATAGTAGTCCCAACTATTCTAACAGTTGCAAATGGCAAGCTTTCACCATTTTCATCGTAAACACTCCCACTCACTTGACCTTTGAAAGAACCAGAGGAGGAAGTCGGTGAAGAGCCAATAATTCTCCCTCTCTTGTATCCATTGTCTTGTATTTTTAAATAATATGGAAGCAGTTCAGGCTTTACGCCACTCTCGCTTGGATCGCCCGTTGAAATCGTTAATGCAACATCTTTCCAGTCAATTCCAGTATTCTGATTGATGTTGGCTTTTGCCATCAGAGCGACTGGATTTTCAATGTCTTTGACCCGAAGATCGTAGTTGGGATACCAACTCGCTCCGTCAACCAGATAACTCAATTCAAAGCTTGCATTTACATTTCTGTCAGCTTCAATTTTCACCACAACCTCTGCATACGAATCCAATTTAGTATTGTAAATTTGATCGACTTGTTCCTGATATTTATTGACCTCTTTTTGTAGATCTGCAACTTGCATTTCTAAATCTATTTCATCTGCATATATAGCATTTAGTCTTGTCTTGAGATTGTCGGCGACCTGGTTCAATTCTGTCATACTGCCAGGACGGTGTGGAGCGATTACGTGACTATTTGCCAATAGCATTTCTTCTTCTTTAGCAAGTACACTCGCTGCTGCCTGCTTGATTCGAATATCTCGTTGTATTTTTTCTATGATTTCAATTATTTTATCAGCTTCACTCTGCTTCTGAGTTCTTACCTCTTCCAGAAAATTCCGTTGATTGGAAACAGAGAGAATGGTGAAATTTCCCTTTCCCGAAACCTGCAAACTATTGGCATTTAGATATGGAGAAAGCTCCGTAAAGGCGATCTCACTTTTACCAGCAACAACATCGACATTCGCTTTTCGATTGATCTGCGCTCCTTTTAGATAAACGGTTATACCATCTATTTTAGAGGGTACTTTATGCTCTTTTTGGGCGAAAATCAGGCTTGTTGATATCAAAAGGCATAATAGTGTGAGAATGTATTTGTTCATTGCATTGGAATTTAGTTGATTAAGATACTACTTTTTTATTCAAAAAATACATTCAACTAAAAGAATGACGATGGCTTTACAATTTAATGGACGTGTTTTCGCAAATTTAGGTTCGTTGTCGGTATGTTCATCCTCCGCGCATCCCTTTCTTTCATAATTTTGTATTAGTTAGTAGGACTATCGTCCTACCCTTTGATCTATCGTCCTTTCAGGACTAAATGCCAGTCCTGAAAGGACGATAGATAAAAGGGATGGATGCAATCCATCCAATTCCGAGCATCCCTTGTTTTTTTATAATTTGTCATTAGTAGGACTAAATGCTAGTCCTGAAAGGACGATAGATCAAAGGGATGGATGCAATCCATCCAACTGAAAGGACGATAGATCAAAGGGATGGATGCAATCCATCCAACTAAAGAGACGACATGTTTTTGAATAAGGAAAAATTGCATGGTTTGTTCTAAAATAACTTTACAACTCCCTTAATGCCGATAAAATGGAAGTTTTAAAAGGTAGATTGTTTGATTTTTGCAGATGTGCTAATAGCAATTTAATTTCGTCAGATTCTATTAATTCGGTTTTGTCTTGATCGGTGTAAATATATCCTGCAATTGCATCATCTCTTAAATTATTCAATTTTGGGATGGATAAATTCAAGGTCTTGATAACTTCTTTGCCATCGTCAGTTAAACCCAATATTGTTCCATCAAGTGTGAATGTTAGTTCTTGCTCACATCGCATTTCAAGATGAGAAAATGGAATTGTCTTGTCTTTTTTATAAGTATCGCAATGCAGAATTTTAGGTTTCGGGTCTCTTTCACCACCATTGCAGGATAAAGACAGGTTTGCGTAATCAAAAATTCTTTCAGTTTGAGTATCGCCTTCTCTTGGTTCTACATGTTCAATTTTTGCTCTTAATGGGTCGTTTTCAATACGCATTTCACAATAGCAACAAGTAGCTCCTTGTTCTCCTAGTAAATATTCACGAAGTTCATGCTTTGAATAATATTCTGCCTCTTCAATCCTATTGTCTATAGGAAAAGGTTTTCCATCAAGGTCTGACCACTTAACAGGACGTTTGTATTTTTTCCATTTTTCAAATTGCTCAGGCGACGGTCTTTTTAAAATATATTTCAACTGCTGGTAATTTTTTTTCGAGAAATAATATTTTCAATTCTTATTAATATAGGATCGTCTTTGCTTAATTTTTTCCTTAATTCCTTTAGTTTGATTTCGGCTAAAGGCAATTCATTTTTTTGATTGCTTAAAAGCACAAAAATTTCACTGATTAATGAATCTATTTCCATTGGTCTGGTTGTTGATCCCAGTACTTCTTCTAAAATTCCATTGGAATCTCTGCCTTTGGGGTTGGAATTTGGAGCATGATAAGTTTTCTCATCCAATACAATGACATCTTCCATTGATAGATTGCTCAGAACTTGTGGCGAATGTGTAGTAGCAATAAATTGAATATTGGGAAACACAGATTTCAATGCTGGAACAATTTCCCTTTGCCATTTTGGATGAAGATGCATTTCAATTTCATCAATTAGTACAATTCCCGTTTTTTCAAGTGCGTCAATGCTTTCATCATTTAACAATAATAACCTTCTAGCAATGTCTGTTACCAAAAATAAAATCATTTTTTCACCAGAGGAAAGTTGACTTAGTTTAACCTCTTCTTCACCTTTATTTATAATTAATTCTCCAAGTCCTGATGGTTCAGAAAATTCTAAATTGGTATCTCTCGTTCGCCTGACTCGCAAATTACTAAATGTTTCGCTGTGAATTGCAGTGAGGAATTTGACAATTGCTTTGCGAATAACAATTAAAGAATCTAGTTCAAAGTTGAAATCTTTTTTATCGAGCTTTTGTTCATTTTCAATATTTTCTTCAACAATAAACCACTTTTCAAAATCACTAAAGGCAGAGATGTTTTTGTCAAATGCAAAACGATAGCTATTAAATTTTTTTTGATTTTTGGATGATTTTTTTTGCTGTGAATCATATAGTTTTTTAATGGTATTGTCTTGAGTTCTGTTAACTCTGTAATAAGTTAAAATTGGGAAAGCAGGAATAGGCTCTCTTGAAAGTATCGGCCAACTATATCTTCTAGTTGTTGATGTTAGTATTTTAAGAGATTTTCCAAAACCATTAAAAGAGAGATCTATAGAGGCATCAGTTGCTCTATTTCTAATATCCTCCACTGATATAGGAATTGGTGAGAGAAATTCCGACATAGCCATAAATTCGTCATTATAAATATTAGACAACCCAATCGCAATCGCATCCAAAATAGCTGATTTACCAGAACCATTTTCACCAATAAACACGATAAAGTTAGAATTGGGAAAGGGTAATTCTAGCTTTTCAAATAGTCTGAAATTTTCTAATGTCAACTTGGTGATTTTCATAGCTTAAACTTAATCTTTTTTTCTAAATATCCAAAATCATTTGTCTAGCTTTACATCATGGATTTAAAAAAGGCTATTCAGGTAAAAGATTTATTGGAAATCATTGATGTGGAAATTATTGGGAATGATGAATCCATGATTTCTGGAATCAATGAAATTCACAAGGTTAGGGTAGGAGATTTGACTTTTGTGGATCATCCGAAGTATTACGAAAAAGTGTTGGAATCAGAGGCATCCATCATTTTGATAAATAGCAAAGAGGTAGAAAATCCACACAAAAAAACACTCTTGTTTTCAAAAGATCCTTTCGTGGATTATAACAAACTGGTTGTGCATTATAGACCTAAATATCAACCTTCAATAGCCATAGAAAGTACTCAGATAGATTCGAGTAGCCAAATTTATCCAAATTGTTTCATCGGTCCTGATGTAAAAATTGGCAAAAATTGTATCATCCATCCAAATGTCAGCATCTACAATAAAGTCGAAATTGGCGACAATGTCATCATTCATTCAAATACAACCATTGGTTCTGACGCGTTTTATTTTCAAAAAAGGGAAGATGGTTATCACAAATTAGAACCTTGCGGGTCGGTTATTATTATGGATGATGTAGAGTTAGGATCAGGTTGTACCATTGATAGAGGAGTATCAGGTGCGACAATTATTGGAACAGGAAGTAAGCTAGACAATCAAATTCACGTTGGTCATGGCTGTGTTTTGGGAGAAAGGTGTCTGATTGCAGCACAAGTTGGAATTGCTGGAAAAACCCGAATTGGGAATGATGTAACAATATGGGGACAAGCAGGATTAAACAAAGATCTTGACATTGGTGATGGAGTCACGATCCTTGCAAAAACAGGCGTTGGCAAGTCTTTGAAAGCTGGAAAAACGGTATTTGGAACTCCCGCTGCCGATGCTCGAACCAAAATGAAGGAGATAGCTTTGATCAAACAATTGCCCGCTATTTGGCTGAAGTTTAGAGATATGTAAAATTATTCTAAATTCATATCCACGATTATTGATTGTACTGCTTTATAAACTACGAATACTTTGGTATATTTGCAAATTATTGAAGTCTTTAGTAACTTTTAAATAATAAGTTGGGTATCTCAGCAAAAAGATTTTTCAATATACAAGGCGAAAATGGATCGGACTGGCGTTCCAGTCCTAGCAGGGCTAAGGCGAGTATTTTTAACTGGTCCGACATTTCGGTGGTAGATTGGAAAATATTGATGCGTCAGGCGACCCTGCTTAGATGCACAAGTTATTTTTTAAGCGTTACTTAAGTAGTTACACAGATAAATATTACTTTGAAGTTATCCTAATTAACAAGCTAGATTTATGAGAAAGAGTGCACTGACTAGAGCATTGTTTTTATTAATATATGTTTTAATGTATATCAATGCAATTGCTCAACAGAACTTTGTGCCGAACAATAGTTTTGAAGATTATACCATTTGCCCTTCTTTAACAGGGCAAATTGGGAATATAAGTGATTGGTTTTCACCCTCTACAGGTTCTCCTGATTATTTTAATGTTTGTGCTTCTGGTTCAAATGTTGGTGTGCCAAGCAATCTTTATGGGCAGCAAATTCCTAATTCTGGGGATGGATATGCTGGAATAACAGTATTTAAGGAAGACAACAAGAGAGAGTATCTTTCCAATGAGATGGTGGCAACTATGGAGGTTGGTAAAACTTATTGCGTGGATTTCAAAGTGAGTTTGGCGGATAAAGCGACTTATGGCTTTTATGGAATTGAAAACATAGGAATAGATTTTAGTACCAATTCACCTAGTTTTAGTGGCGATCAAGTAATTCCTCGACTTCCTGAAGTTGAATACAGCAATGGTATCATTGATGAGGAAAACCTTTGGACAACGATTACTGGCTCTTTTGTGGCGGATCAGGCTTATAATTATTTTACTATTGGAAATTTTTATAGCAACAATAACACCAATGGTGGTGGGGTTGATCCTGGAACGACAGACACATTAGACGTTTATTATTATATTGATGATGTAAATATTTATGAAATTCCTGAAGATTTGGTCAATACTCAAAGCCAAACAGTTTGTCAGGAAGATCAAATCACGCTCTCAGCAATCTTTTTGAGCAATGCCAACTATATTTGGTACACTGCCAATAATCCTACCGATATTTTGAGCACGAGTTCAACTTTAAGTGTGCCTGCTGAATCAACAGCTACTTATATAGTAGAAGCGAGAATTGGTGATTGCATCATTACAGACAATGTATTTGTAAATGTTGTACCCATTCCAAATATAAATTTTATAGCGGAAAATGCTTGTACTGGCGCAACCACTCAATTTATTGATGTTTCTAGCAATGTTCTGCCTGGTGCAAGTTACGAATGGGATATATTAAATGATGGAACGATAGAATCAACTTCTGCTGGAGGATTGTCTTTTAATTTTCCAGGAGAAGGTTTTTACAATGTTGCTTTGACGATTTACAACAGCGATGATTGTTTTACTAAGAGAATAATAAATATACAAATAACCTCAGACTGTGATCCATGTGAAGACCCTTTTAATTTTGTTCCAAATGGCAATATGGAAAGCTTTGATGATTGCCCAGAAGATGAAGATTTAGTATTAGGACTTTCTGGTATTACAAATTGGTATCAAACGACAGATGGTACGTCGGATTATTATAATTCTTGTTTTATAGGAAATGATCCAGACAATAATTTAGATGTACCTACTAATACTTTCGGTACGCAAGATGCGCTTTCAGAAAAAGGCTACCTTGGATTTTTTGCCTACAGAGAAATTGATACAAGGCGTGAATATGTGAGTGTGAAATTAGAAGAACCATTAGATCCTGATAAATCTTACTGTGTGAGCCTTAATGTTAGTTTAGGAGATAATTCTGAATATGGTATTGCTGAAATTGGTGCATATTTTTCTGATGATGATATTTCTTCTTCAACAACAGGACCACTCTTCTTTAATCCACAAGTACAAAATACAACAGGTATTTTACTTGATAAACAAGAATGGGTTAGTATAAATGGTATTTATGAACCTTCTTCTGCTGTTGAATATTTAACTATAGGAAATTTTAACAATGATGCCAATACTACCTTTCAAGTTGCCTCAGGAGGTGGAAGTTTTCCTTCTGCTTACTATTATTTAGACGATGTTTTGGTAACGGAAATACCAAGATTGGTATTAAATGACACAGTTGGTTGTGTTGGGAATCCTTTTGTTATAAATGCACCAGATGGATTTTGTTCTTATGAATGGTATTTAATAGGTGGACCTATTTTAAGCAATACGCAAACATTGAGTTGGGAGCCACCAGTTGAAGGAACCTACCAATTGGGTTTAAGTGTTTCTAAAGAATCTTGTACACAATTAAAGACCTTTGAAGTCGTGATGAGTCCACAGCCTAATGCAGAGTTTGAAGCTCAACCAGGTTGTTTTAATGAGGTAATCACTTTTATAAATTTATCTGATGGCACAGTACCAGGAACAACCTATGAATGGGATTTTGATAATGATGGAGAAATAGATAAAACGACTGATGGAAGTACAGGACATGTATTTAATAGCCCAGGTACAAAGACAGTGACATTGATTGTTACCAATCCTAGTGGTTGTTTTGATGAATTTCAGCAATCGGTATTTGTTGATGCCGTTTGTGATCCATGTAATCCATCATCTTATGTACTTAATTCTGGATTTGAATTTTTATCTGATTGTCCAATTAATTTAGGACAAATAGAAAATGCAAGTACTTGGTTTTCTCCTACGCCAGTCTCCGCAGATTATTTTAATGTCTGTGCTCAAAATGGCGATACAGATGTACCCAACAATATTTATGGGAATGGCATCGAAGCAGATGAAGGCAATGCCTATGCTGGAATTGTTGCTTATGTAAATGGCAGCAATAATAAAACACTTATTGAAACAAAATTAGCAGCTCCTTTGGTTGTTGGTCAACAATACTGTGTGGGTTTTAAGGTGCGTTTAGCACCTACCAGCGGATTTGCTATTGACAACATTGGTGCATATTTTTCTGAAGATGAATTTCAAGTTGGCGGTTCGCAAGTAACTCCCCAAGTTGGAAATGCACCTTTTAATATTTTAGACCAGTCAGGATGGAGAGAAATTTCAGGATTTTTCACGGCAGATGTTCCTTATGAATATTTATCATTGGGTAATTTCTATCAAATAGGAAACACAAATTTGAATGCCGACAGGATTGGGGTAGGGGACACCGCTTATTATTATATTGATGATGTTTCTATCGCTCCTGTTGAATTAGAAATTGATGGTCCAGATGAAGTTTGTGCTGGAGATGCAATAGCCATTACTGCTAGTACAAATTTATGCGAACATGCTTGGGTAATTGAGGGTTCAAATAACGTGATTGGAACTGAATCTATACTTTCAACCATTGCGGATTCAACAACAACTTATGTATACATCGGTAGCAATTCTGCCTGTGATTCAATAAAACTATCTTGGACAGTAGAAGTCAATCAATCTCCAAATTTAGGAGACGATGTTTCTATTTGTCAAGGTGCTTCTGTACAGTTAAATGATGTGAGTGGCGGTGCGATTTCTTATACTTGGTCTCCTGCAACAGGGTTGAGCAATGCCTCAATTAGAAATCCTTTTGCAATGCCTTTAGTAACGACTACCTATACGTTAAATGTACAATATCCTGGTCCAACGGATTGTAGTACAACAGATGTTATTACCGTTTTTGTGGAAGATATAAATGTAGAAGTAAGCCAAGACCAGACCTTGTGTAAGGGAGAAGGAGTTAGTCTTTTTGCCATTGGAGGAGACATATATACGTGGGTTCCTGCAACTGGCTTGAGTAATTCCAATGTCAACAATCCAACGGCAAGTCCATTGGTAACAACGACTTACCTTGTAACGGGGACAGATACAATAACCAATTGTACGGATACAGCTTCTATTACCATTTTTATAAACAACTGTGATACAGGCGGACCAAATTGGCAAGATGATACAGGAAATGATGTGACAGATATTTGTGATACTACTTCTATTGATGGTAGGATTAGCATTCCAATGCCAAATTTATTTGATCCAGATGTAGCTGCGGGCAGCCTTGATTTTGTTTTAATTACCAATGTTATTGGTCCGAATACGGGACAGTTTACTGTGAGTTTAGATTCTGCAATTTTTGTTCCTGACCCTGGTTTTACTGGGACACAGGATGTTTATATTGTTGCTTGCGATACGGCTGCACCAATTGAATGCGATACATTGCATTTATGTCTTTCGGTATTTGGAGAAGGAAACTCTGCTCCTACTTTTGGAACAGATGAATTATGTTTGGCTGCATTTACTAATGAGGTTTTGGTAGAATGTTTAAACATTACTGACAACCAAACTTCAGCAGCAGATATGAATTATACCGTTATAACTTCTCAACCTTTTAATGGTGATGGAATTTTTGTGGACGGAGATGGATGCTTAAACTACGATCCAAGTGCTTACACTGGTAATGAGGACAGTGCAACAATCATTGGATGTGATACCGAGGGACTTTGTGATACAATGACGGTGAACTATTTGGTTTTTCAAGCCAATCTGCCACCAACAGCGAGCAATCAAACCTTTAGTGTTTTCCAAGGTCAGTCATTCCCATTTTGCCTGAGCATTACCGATGCTAATATTGCGTCTTTTTGGGGGGAAGTACTCAGTACAAATTTAGAGAGCAGTCCTGCCAATGGTAGCTTAGCATTTACAAATGATTCTTGTATGGTTTACACACCAGAAGCAAGTTTTATAGGACAGGATCAAATTACATTTACTGTTTGTGATGATGGTTTAGATTTTGTAAACTACAATGGAATATGCAGTAATGTAAATGGAGTAAACAATGGTGTAAATGCTTGTACTGAAGTGAATGTTCTGTTTAATGTAAGTGATGGTTTAATTTTACAAAATGACAGCGATACTTTCGAGGACGGATTTGGTTGTACTTATAATTTATTGGAAAATGATATGCCGCAAGTAGTAGATTCTGTTTACATTCAAAGTGGACCATTTTTCGGAAATGCTTCTATTATAAATGCACAAAGCGGAATTGTTGAATATACGCCTACTGTTGGATATGTTGGGACAGACTCTTTGGTTTATGTTGCTTGTATTGATGGCTTAGGATGTGAAACAGCAGTTTTTAATATAAATGTAGTAAATCAATTGGAAGCCGTAGATGATGAGAGAACCATACAGAAAAATACTATTATAGACATCGTTGTTTTATTTAATGATGTTTATCTCGGAAATCAAGATTTAGAATTGACCTTTATTGATTCAACAGATCACGGAACGATTGTTTGGGATACTTTAAATTCATTCAGTGTGGATTATATTCCAGATCCAGATTTTGTGGGAATAGATATGTTTGAATATCAAATCGAATATCCATCTATTGGTTGCAATAATGCTGGAATTGTTTCAACAGCAGTTGTTACTATTTTTGTAGAAGGAGAAGATGTTGTAGATCCTGATGGACCAGTTGCAGCGGATGATAACGCATCTGCAAATTTTGATGAAACGATATTGATAATGATTATTGAAAATGATATTGATAATGCTATGGGAGGTTTGACGATCGATAGTGTTTCAAATCCAGCCAATGGTACAGCAGAAATTGTTGACGGTCAAATTCAGTACAATCCAAATTCTACATTTGTTGGAACAGATACCATTACTTATGTAGTTTGCGACATTAATGGCTTGTGCTCATCAGCTACTATTTATATTAACGTTCGAGATCCGAATGTTGCTCCTAGATGCAGCTTGGAAAATATTATGGGAGGAATTTCTCCAAACAATGATAATAAAAATGATTTATTTATAATTGATGCTTTACTCTTTACAGAGCAAGATTGTAGTTGGGATTTAACCAATAACCAAATTACCATTTTTAATAGATGGGGAAACATCGTTTATCAAAAAAGAGAATATGGCGCCGACGGTGATTGGTGGAATGGAACTTGGCAGAACAATGGAGAAGAATTACCAGTAGGAACCTATTTCTATGTCATTGAAATTGATGGATACAGCAAAAAAGATTATCCTAGAGGATCTGTAGAGCTATTTAGATAATGCTACAATGCTACAATGCTACAATGTTTCAATGTTGAAATATTCTGTTTTTTTATTGAAGCGTTATATCATTGAAGCATTTCTTATCATTGAATCATTAAAACATTCTTAAAAAAGGAACATATTCAATCGAAACATTGTTGGAAAGGTACTATATATTACCTTTACGCAGTTTAGAAATTGTTATGAAATGTTGAAATTTCAACATACGTTTTAAAAATACATAAATTATATGGGTGGTTTAATAATGGCAGCGCAATTGATTGCAGGTCTGTCTTTGTTGGTTTTAGTACACGAATTTGGTCATTTTGCAGCAGCCAGAATGTTTGGTATGCGTTGTGACAAGTTTTTCATCTTTTTTGATGCTTGGGGTAAAAAGCTTTGGAGTAAAAAAATCGGTGATACAGAATACGGAATCGGTTGGCTTCCACTAGGAGGTTATGTGAAAATTGCTGGAATGATTGATGAATCGATGGACAAGGAAGCAATGAGCGAGGAGCCGCAACCCTGGGAATTTAGATCAAAACCTGCTTGGCAACGCTTTATTGTAATGATCGGTGGAATAGTGATGAACATCATTACGGGAATCATTATTTTTTCTGGAATCATTATGACTTACGAAAAAGACTACATTCCATCAGATGCAGTTGAGGCTGTTTACGCTTTCCCAGCAGCAGAGAAATTTGGCTTTCAAACAGGTGATAAAATTATTGCAGTAAATGGTGAATTACCTGAGCGTTTTAATGATGCATTAGGGCCTAGAATGACGTTTGGTGGAGATGTAGAAGTGGAGCGAGATGGCAAGCGTGAGACTATTGTCCTTCCAGATATGCTTTTTAAAATCATTGAAAGAGAACGGTTTTTAATGCCATTTAAACACGAAGTAAAAGTAGCGATGGTGGCAGATAGTACTGGTGCCAAAGATGCTGGATTATTGGAAGACGATATTTTCCGAAAAATCAACGGAAAAGCAGTGCAAAATTATGGTGTTTTAGTTGATGAATTGAAAGCCAATCAAAGTGGCATAGTCTCTCTAGAAGTTGAAAGAAATGGAAGCCTAGAAAAGTTAAGTGCCAAAGTAAGCGAAGAAGGAAAGTTGGGTTTTGCACCAGAATTTGATATTAAAGCGAGCAATGAAGTTCAAGCTTATAGCTTTTTTGACAGTGTTGTTTTTGGAGCGAAGACTGGCTGGAATGCAGTATATTACAACGCCATTGGAATGGGTAAAATGTTTACAGGAAAACTTCCTGTAATGGAAAATTTGCAAAGCCCAATTGGTATTGCCAGAAAAATTTATGGACCTGTTTGGGAATGGGAGCGTTTTTGGAAAATAACAGGGCTGTTGTCTTTCATCCTTGCATTTATGAACATTCTACCAATCCCAGCACTCGACGGAGGGCATATGGTATTTTTGGCTTACGAAATGATTACCAGAAAACAACTAAGCGATAACTTTTTGGAGAAAGCTCAAATGGTGGGAATGCTAATTTTAATCCCATTAATGTTCTTCATTTTAGGGAAAGATATTTGGGAGGCTATTAGAGACTTTTTTGCTTAATTATTCCACCACCAATTTCCCTTCAAATAAAATCTGATCATACAGATGTACTTTGTAAAGATAAACTCCTTTTGCCCAATGATGTAAATTGATAAGATATTCATTAGAATAAGCAGAAAGGTTTTCAACCCGGACCATTTTGCCTTCAGTATTGTAAAATACCAACAATGCTTGATCGCCAACATAAGGCGGCAATCGGTAGTTGATGCTTAACCTGTTTTTTGCAGGATTGGGGTATAAATTGAGGAAATGATTTTCTGAGTTTGATAAAATGCCATTGGACATATCAATACTATCTTTTACTATTTTTATAATGGGATCACTATAGGAAACGGTATCTGGAAACTGATTTTCCAATTCTATATTAGCCAGTATGTCATTTTCCGTTAAAGGAATAGTGGCAATGCTGTCACAACCCAAATAAGAACAAGTATTTCCTAAGCTATCAACTTTAAGTAGCCAACCATCCTGATCGCCTGTCCATTGCATACCAGCTAGAATAAAACCACCGTCTGGAGTTACATCCAGCCCTCTCAATAGACAAGATTCATTATCATTCAGACTATAAACGTGTCTTCCGCACCCCTGTTGTAGAAATAAAATAATTAGTTATAACTTGGCCTAATGGAAAGTGCAACAAATTATAGAAGTAAGTCAATCGATCACTTAGGCTTAGTAGCAGGGATTGCAAGAGAA
>Ga0209187_1003033_pt1 | contig 14791 bp, 9 predicted proteins | sample BantaG_FD_187430 | JGI IMG/M metagenome (GOLD analysis project Ga0209187, IMG submission 187430) | Marine algal microbial communities from Bantry Bay, Ireland - BantryBay_4 metaG (SPAdes) (version 2) | ecosystem: Host-associated > Algae > Red algae > Unclassified | place: Bantry Bay, Ireland... | reverse complement strand
CAATACAATATTTCCCTTTACTGCTATTGAGCTGCTTAGCATACTGGGTTGCCAATTCATCCCAAGGGATCAACTCTGCCAATTTTACCCATCGGTTATCTTTATCTAAATGCTGTTCAAATGGGGTTCTAAAACCCTCAAAAGTAAGCTGATTTGCTGGTGTATACTTAACCATAAGTGCACAATTTTAAGCTTCAATATACAAAATAGCTTGCACTTATCAAAATTAATAAAAATAATTTATCTACGTAAAATGTTGATAAATAATAATTTATGAAAGAAAAAATGATGGTTTGAGAAAGTCAGCAAGCCCTAATTAGAGGCTCACTTTCTGAACCAAATAATTAAAAATTTACTTCCAATAGTATTAGGTATTTGTGTTGCATAAAATGAAGAAAGACTACTTTATTCAAAAAAACCTAAAGATGCGTTTATATATGTCAATTAAGGTTTAACAATTATTATCAAATGTTGTACCTATGTTGTACCCATAAAACCAAAAAAGCCTCATAATCAAAAGATTACAAAGCTTTAAAGTGCCCCAGGAGGGGCTCGAACCCTCACGTAGTTGCCTACACTGGTGTTTGAGACCAGCGCGTCTACCAATTCCGCCACCAGGGCAATAAAGCGCAAATATAAAAATTATTCTGGTTGTGAGTTTAATCTTACTTAAATATTTACTGAAACAGTACATCTAACAATTGTTACTTTTAGCTTTAGCCAATAGAAAGTTGGGTATTTGCTAAGTTCAACATTTTACCAGCTAAAGTGTTTTCATTTTTTCACTACAATTTTCGAATACGCATAAACTGATCCTTAAAATAAATGTTACTTATAAATATACAAGTTTTGTCCTTCGCGAATTAAATTACTGTTTAAACCATTCCAGCTTTTTAATTCGCTTACGCTAACACCATATTTTTTTGAAATGCCATCTAAATTTTCACCTTTTTTAATGGTATGTACAAACTCACCCGACAAATGTGCCGACCCATAATTTGGAGCAGCATTACTCGCTACCGTTTGCGAACGAGGCATAATTTCATCACGGTAATTCAACACATTTTCCAACTTGCTGTAAGGTATTTTTAAAACAAAAGTTGGGTTGGCAGGTGGTGTTTGACTAGTTTTTAAAATTGGGTTTAAAAATTTAATATGTTCCTTTTTTATGCCACAATATTTCACTAAATCGTTGGTATTAATTTGTTGATGTAAATGAATAGTATCAATTTTTTGCAATTCATAATCTAAGGGTTTTGCTTTTAAATTATGTGCTTCCGGGTTGTTCAATACATAAATCATGGCAATAAATTTAGGTATATAGTTTCGGGTTTCGCGGGGCAAATATTTTTGTATTCCCCAATAATCTTTTGGCCCCTCTTTTGTTCGGCGAATTGCTTTTCTAACATTACCTGGACCACAGTTGTAAGCTGCTAAAGACAAAAACCAATCGTGAAACTCAGTATACATATTATTTAAATAACTGGCTGCTGCGCGGGTAGCTTTTTGCGGATCGCGAGCTTCATCAATCATACTATTATTTTTTAATTTATATTGCCGGGCTGTACCTGGCATAAACTGCCACAAACCCTTTGCACCCATTGGCGAAAGTGCTTTTGGGTTTAAACCACTTTCTATAACTGATAAATATTTCACCTCCACAGGTATGCCATATTGATCAAAAACCTGCTCATACATTGGAAAGTAATATTCTATTTTACCCAAAATTTCTTCAATCCACCTTCGGTTTATAGGGCTGTTAGTAAGCTCTTTTATTTGGCGTTTTACATCATCATTAAATACTAAAGGTAATATACTTGGGAAGCGTTCCACTTTTTTTTGAATAAATTCATCAGGTTGAGTTGGTATTTCCCATTCATTAAATGCAAAATAATCAGCATACTCCCCTATTTCTATATCTGAAAAATATTTCGGCTTATCCAATTCATTTCTAAAAGGTAGCGTTAAGTCTGTTTTGTCAATATTATTGTTTGCAGCTGTTTTAGTTACTTTATTTATTGGTGCTATGTAGTAAAGCGTATCTATATAATCAGTTTTTTTCTGTTTGGTAGTTTTCTTTAGTTTTTGTGCTACTTTCTCCTCTTGCTTATCTGTTTTATTTTTTTTAGATGCTTTATCTGTAACTTTACCTTGTTTTGGGTTCACAGTTTGTGTGGCTTTTTTCTCCGCCTTTTCAACTACTACTTCTGTTTCTGGTTTTTTATTTTGCTTAGTTATGTTATCTTTTTTAGTTGGTAATTTGTACTCTTCTGTTAGTCTTTTTATTTCCGAATAGTACCATGTAGTAAGCCCTTCCATTTCCTGTTGTTTAGCTTTATTTTTTTTCATTCTACCTGCTACCAACTGGTAAATAGTTTTTATAGAGTCTACTTTGGCTTGACCTACTTTTTTTTGGCTTCTATTCTTTTTAAACAACTTTTGCTTAAAACTTTGCTTTTCCTGTGCGGCAACAGTAGAAGTAGCCATCATCAAAAATAGTAGTGAAAATGTTTTAAGAACTAATATATTAACTTTAATTAAATTTCGCATTTGTATTACAAGTAGCTCATAAGGAGCTTTGTTTTTTTGTTTTATTAATGTTTTTTGACTTGAGCAAATGTGTTTTTTAGCCCAACCACTAAGGCTGCAGATATTTCGAAAAAGCAATTAGTTTATCTTCTTCAAACTTATTGGCAATTAATTGAAGGCCACAAGGTAAACCATTTTCACTATGTTTAAAAATAGGTAATGAAATTGCGGGTACACCACCTGCAAGGTTGGCTTGTACAGTAAAAATATCTGACAAATATAACTCCATTGGGTTTGTAACTTTTTGCCCCAATTTGTATGCAACACCAACTGTTGTTGGACTAATTATAAAATCAAAATCTTTAAAAATTACTTTGGTGGCTTCATCTATTTTACGCCTTACTTTTTGGGCTTTTAAATAATAATCATCATAAAAACTTGAACTTAAAACAAAAGTGCCCAACAGAATGCGCTTCTTTACTTCTGGCCCTAAAGCTTCTGTTCTCGATTTTATATAAACCTCATCAATATTAGTAGCATTTTCGCTTCTGTACCCGTAATGAATACCATCATAACGAGATAAATTACTGGAGGCTTCTGCAGTAGTTAATACATAATAGGTAGCTACAATTTGTTTCAAATAAGGAAACGAAACCGTTTCAACCATATGTCCTGCCGTTTTTAATTCTTCAAGTTTTTTAATAAACTGTTTTTTAATATCCGCATCAATACCATCACTTTCTAAAACTTCTTTAAAAACAGCTAATTTTTTAGGTTTATTATCTACTTCGAGATTTGTAATTTTAGTAATTGCATTTGATACTACGGTACTATCAAAATCATCTGCTCCTGCAATAATTTCTGTTACTAAAGCAGCATCTTCTACTGTATTGGCCATTACTCCAATTTGATCAAAAGAAGAAGCATAAGCGATTAAACCATGCCTGGAAACCGCACCATAAGTAGGTTTTAAACCAACTATATTACAATAACTGGCAGGCATACGAACAGAGCCACCAGTATCGGAACCTAAACTAACCTGGCACAAACCAGCTTGCACCGCAACCGCAGAGCCGCCAGATGAACCACCTGAAACTCTGCTATTGTCTGCTGCATTACAAGTAGCACCATAAGCCGAATTTTCGCCAGTAGAACCCATTGCAAACTCATCACAATTTAAGCGGCCAATAATTATGGCATCTTCATTTAGTAAATGCTGTATGGCCGTGGCGTTGTAAATTGATTTAAAGTTGGCCAACATTTTTGAACCAGCAGACACCGTATGATTTTTATAACACAGCACATCTTTAATACCAATTACCACCCCAAAAAGTCTGCCTAAGGTTTGTTTTTGCTTTAGCTTTTCGTCTTGTTGTTTTGCAATTGCAATTGCTTCTTCTTCAAAAACTTCTAAAAAAGCATTTAAGTGTTGCGTTTTTTTTATTTTGGTAAGATGTTTATTTACCAAATTTTCTACGGAGTTACTGTCAGTTTTTAATTGAAACTGAATATCAAAAATAGAGGAAAACAGCGCTTGTAATTTTTTATATTAAATTTTAATTTACCTTTTCTGCACTATTTTCATTTTGTTTGGGCTCGTGCATCCCTTCTTCAATTTCGCGAGATATTGTTTCTTTAGCAGTATTAAATTCTCTAATACCTTTACCTAAACCCCGCATTAATTCTGGTATTTTTTTGCCCCCAAAAAGCAACAAAACAATAAACAAGATTACAAAAATTTCTGTTCCACCTGGTAGTCCGAAAAAACCTAACATAAATAAAAATTTCTACAAAAATACATCATAACGGGCAGTTGTTCTGCATTTTAATCAAATTTATGCATAATTAAAGTTATCAAACCCTAAAGCTTATTTACTTAGGAAGTAATATTTAACGTAACTGTTTAACCTTTTGTTAGTAACTATTCAGTCTGTCTTCTACATAGTTACTTATGCTAACTAAAAACTGGTTTGCAAAAACAGCAGCTTTGCTTATCAAAACATAAAGTTAAAATTAATCCAAAATAAAAAAGAAGTAATATCTTAAACTCTTAAAAAGTAATAATTATGAAAAACCTAATTTTTTTCTTCCTCATTTTAAGTAGTTCAAGTTTTACTAAAGCACAACAAATACTTTATTTCGATGGGCAATCTTTAGGCAACATTAATAATGTGGCAGATCAAGCTTCGGGCATTGTATGGTTAACAAACAATCAAGATGTTTGGGTACATAACGATTTTTGGGGCGGTGCTCCATTAGCAGATAAAAACAAAATATTTAAATTAAATTTAAACAATACCGGACCAGGTGTACCTATAAGCATTGCCCAAACCATAACAATAAACGAACCCGGCGTAAATTCTAATAATATTGATTGGGAAGATATTACTAAAGATGAAAACAACAATGTGTACATCGGTAACTTTGGTAATGAAAATGGCGGCGTAAATCGTATTTTAAAAATAAGCAATCCCAATAACTTAGGTGCTACAGTAACACCTCAAACTATTTACTTTCAATATCCAATACAAAACGGTAATGAAGTAGTTTTTAATACAGAAGCAATGTTTTATTTTAATGGTAATATTTATTTGTTTTCAAAAAACCTAAGAGATGATATAACAGGTTATGAAGCCAATGCTTATACTTACCTCTTTAAAATTCCAGCTATGGTTAACACAGCTGCCAACCGTCATCAAGCTCAATTAAACGGTTCATTTAAAACAGATATTGACGACACCGGAAACAATTTGTTGTGGCGGGTAACTGGTGCAGATATTAGCCCAGATGAAAATAAGGTAGCTTTATTATGTCAATCACGTTTGTGGTTGTTCACCTGCTTTAATGGAGATGATTTTTTTGGAGGCACCTCAATTTATGCTGATTTTTATAAAGATGGCAATTTGTTTACAAGTCAAAAAGAAGGAATTGCATTTGCTGATAATCAATCTTTATACATTTCGGAAGATGGTGGAAACACACGCTTTATAAATATAAACATTAGCGACTTAATAGAACCTTGTTCAATTGTGCAAGACAACTGCACACTAATTGAAAACAGCGAATTTAACGGCAATACAGCCTGGCAGTTTTACCAAAGTAGCACCGCCACCGCAAATTGGAATACGAATGGCGGAATAGCAAACATTAATATAACAGATGGAAGCATTGGCAAATGGAAAGTTCAGTTGTTTCAAAACGGATTAAATTTAGAGCCAAACAAAACATACGCCATCAGTTTTGACGCAAAAGCAGATCAAAACAAAGAGATTTACTGCAAATTATCCACTTTCGATGATGCGGTTCAATATGATTATCACGAGCTAAACATTAATAATACTTGGCAAACTTATAGTTTTTATTTTACTATGAATACTACTGGCGACAACAACGGCAGGCTAACTTTCGGCTTGGGCCAAAACAACATTAACGCTAATATAGATAATGTATTTGTTGACGAGATTTATTGTGGCACTAACTGCTCACAGTTAATTCGTAACGGGCATTTTACAAATACTATAGACAATTTTAATTTATTTGTAGCTGGCGATGCTGCTGCAAACTGGTATCACAATGAAGATGGAGAATATGCAAGTATAAAAATTACAAATGGCGCTGACAAACGCTGGAAAGTGCAAATGACCCAAAAAGGTATACTTTTAGAACAAGGCAAAAGCTATCGTCTCAAATTTAGAGCAAAGGCCGATACTGACAAATCAATTTATGTGAAATTGAGTGATTTGCCAGATGTTGTATCCTACTTTCAAATAACAGATTTAGAAATTAGCGATACCTGGCAAGATTATGAATATACTTTTACAATGACCAACACTACCGATATAAATTCGAGAATAAATTTTGCTGTTGGCCAAAACGAAACAGCCATTCGTTTTGATGATGTTAGTTTGTTAGAAGAAGGCTGCAATCAAGCACGCTGTGCTAATAATCTGGTTCATTTTGGTACAATTGAAGCTGGTAATTATCAAGTAAACAATTACATTCAATCTACAGGCACAATAAATAATGGTGAAGTATTATACCTTGCCAATAACAGAATTACTTTGCAGCATGGTTTTAACTGTAACAGTAATGCTAATTTAAAAATTTCTATTGATGGTTGCCAATAATAAATTTTACAGTAACTATTCAGTAGAGGTCAGAAGTCAGACCGCTTCGCTATCAGATGTTAGATAAATTCGGTTGAGTGAGGTCAAAAACGCTCCTTTTCAACCAAATTATGTCTGACGTCTTACAATGAAATGGTTTGACCTCTGAATAGTAACATTTTACAGATAAAACTCATACCAAAACAATACTATTTATACAACATTTGTAACTGTTCAGTAGAAGTCAGACCTCAGACCGCTTCGCTGTCAGACGTTAGATAATTCGACTGAGTGAAGTCAAAAACGCTCTTTTTCGCCTCAATTATGTCTAACGTCTGACAATGAAATGGTCTGACTTCTGAATAGTTACCAACATTTTAATACTAAAAAATTGTTAATCTGTCGGCTATTGGCTTAATTTAAACCAAACTAAAATTTACTGTTAAAACTTTACTATTTTTGTATGATAAAATAAAGGTTTATGAAAAATTTGTTTCTAAGTTTTACTATCACAGCTATTTCATTGTGCTTTGTAAATGCGCAAAGCAATATTTATTTTGAAAATGAAGCACCAGAAGCCACTTTTAATGCTCAGGATGGACCAATAATAGAAACTGACACCATAAGAATGATAAACAATAATACAGATACTATTGTGGTAGATTGGTTAATAAGGTTAGAAGGGCCTCAACAAGAAAGCCCTGATAGTTCAGGTTATTTGTTAGATGCCTGGTCTGTATTGTTATGTGATGAATTATTATGTTGGGGAGTACCCAATGCCCAAAGCGTAATACCTCCAAACGGCAGCTATGGTTGGAAGTTGAATATTTCTGGTTCAATAGGGCCTAGTTATTACTTAATACCAGGGGAAGGGATCTTATATTTTGATGCTATTGACACATTAAAACAAGATCATATTGCTAAGTTTGCTTTTAAAATTACAATAGTGGATAGTACTAATGTTAGCATAGAAAACTATTACGATGATAAGATAACCGTTTACCCAAGTCCGGCAAATGAAATTGTTAATATTAGCATTTTAGAAAATACAGAAATTGAACAACTAAGCATTAACAATTTAAACGGTGCTAATGTACTTACCCAACCAATTAATTTGGGTAATAGTTTTGAAACAATAAATATAAATGAGCAACCAAGTGGTTCGTATTTATTTGTTTTTAAAGATAAAAATGGAATACCATTGTACAGTAAAATGATGAACAAAAAATAATTTCATTAAAACAGCAGGCTTTTAGTATTTTTGTCAGCTGTATGAAAACAATTTTCACGATAATAATAGTCAGCTTTTGTATTTTCAACTTGTTTGCTCAAAATAATGAAACAACAATTGGAAGACTAAATATAATTTCAACTTACGAAATTGATCGCTTAGTGCGGAAACATATTTTCATAAACGAAAATACGGAAGTAAAAAGAGGTTTCAGAATACAACTAAAGCAAAGTAGCCAGCGAGATAAGGTAATGGAAACGAAGGCGAAATTTTTAAACGTGTTTCCAGAAATGAGTACTTATGTAACTTATACGCCACCATATTTTAAATTAAGAACTGGCGATTTTGAAAATCGTTTTGAAGCTTTTCCTTCTTATCAAAATATATTGCGACGTTTTAGCAATGCTTCTATAGTACCCGATTTAATTAATATTAAATTTTAAAAATGGCATTGTTAAATAAAGTACAAGATTTAGCCCACAACTATTTTGATGAAGCGCTAAAACACCGTAGACATTTACACGCAAATCCTGAGCTTTCTTTTGAAGAAGAAAACACCGCTAAGTATGTTCAAAATATTTTAAAAACGCATAATATACCTTATAAAGCTAATGTAGCCGGCCATGGAGTTGTTGGTATTATAGAAGGCAAAAATCCAAATTCGAAAACAATTGCCTTACGTGGCGATATGGATGCTTTGCCAATTACCGAAATAAATGAAATATCATATAAAAGTACCAAACCTGGTATTATGCATGCTTGCGGCCACGACGCACATACAACCTCATTGTTAGGTGCTGCACATATTTTAAGCAATTTAAAAAGTGATTTTGAAGGCACAGTTAAATTAATTTTTCAACCGGCAGAAGAAAAATTTCCAGGTGGTGCCAGCTTAATGATAAAAGAAGGCGTTTTAAAAAATCCTGAACCAGCTGGTATTATTGGCCAACATGTATTGCCCGAATTAGAAAGTGGTTTAGTAGGTTTTAGGCCAGGTATTTTTATGGCCTCTGCCGATGAAATTACCTTAACTGTAAATGGTAAAGGTGGCCACGCAGCACAACCACATAAGTTTATTGATACTATTTTAATGACATCGCAAATTATTGTGGCCTTGCAACAAGTAGTTAGCCGAAGAGCCAACCCAAACATACCAACAGTAGTTTCTTTTGGCCATATAGAAACAGATGGCTTTTATAACATTATACCAAACAAAGCCACCGTTTTAGGTACTTTTAGAACGATGGATGAAGCCTGGCGTTTTGAAGCTCATAAACTCATAAAAGAAATTGCCCATCAAACTGCGGCTACTTTTGGTGGTTCTGTTGATGTAAATATTAATGTTGGCTATCCTTTTTTAATAAATGATGAAAACCTAACTAATGCCGCCATTACTTACGCTAAAGAATATATGCCCGAAGGAAAAGTAGTAGAAGTTGATATGCGAATGGGAGCAGAAGATTTTAGCTATTATACCCACCACACCAAAGGTTGCTTTTACAGGCTTGGCACGGGTAATGAAGCCTTAGATACCAAAAATGGTTTACATACACCCAACTTTAATATTGATGAAAGTGCTTTGAAAACTGGAATGGGCTTAATGGCTTGGTTGGCTTTGAGAGCTTTAGGCAATGAGTAAAGAAAAACATATCTCTAAGTCTTATCTTGAAAAAAATAATATTAAAAATTATTTTATTACTAAAGCAAATGAAGTTGCTTTAAAGCTATTTAGTCTCATATAATATACACCAACCCACAATTCAATTATATTTAAATTTCTTATTTAATTTAAAAATGGCTTTCTCAAAGCATAAATATTTAACCTAAGTTAGATTTAAAAAATGTCCAACTTATTTAAAAATTTACATAAAAAAATACATACTAAAAATATTAAAACAACATTAATTATTTTTAACTTACATGTATTGTACAGCAAGTTGGGTTAAGCCTATTTATATATTATAATTGAAAATTACAAACTAATTCACAAAAAGTTCGTAAACAAATAACAATTCATTCTAAGCTTAGGCTCATAATTACAATATTTAAAATTATATATAAATTTTTTTGTACTACTATTAGGACTGATGCAAATGCTAATGGCATACTAATTGTACAATAATAGTTTTGATATAGTTGAAATTTAGAAAATAGTATATTAAATGCATATAAAATTAATTGTTTACTCACTTGTATTATTCTTATCAATAACTAATGCGTTATGTAGCGATCTTGAAATTTATGTAAGTAATTCAAGAGGATTTTACGATAATACTTTTCAACTTTACATTGAAACAAATGACCCTAATGCTGCAATAAGATATACAACCAACCGTAACAGACCTACCACAACTTCTGGTACTATTTACAACGGACCGATAAGTATAAGTGCTACAAGTTTAGTTAGAATAATTGCATATAACAGCCTTGAAGAAGATGAAGAAACACATACATACATTTTTCCAAACAACATTATAGCTCAAAGTTATATGGAAAATTATATTAAAAATGATAATACTTATGGTGCCCAGTTATATGATGCCCTAAAATCGCTACCAGTAGTAAGTTTGGTTACCCCTAATAATACTATTGATGATATTAATGAAATTGAAGGTTCTTTTGAAATTTTTACCGATGATGGCTCATTATCTGAACAAGAAAACTGTGGAGCAAAACTTTATGGCTTTACTAGTGTAGATCTTTCAAGAAAAAAAAATCACCGATTTTACTTCAGAGAGATTTACGGAGCCTCAAAATTAGAAGCCAAATTATTTGAAGGTTTTGAAAATGGAATTAGTGCTGTAACAAATTTTGATCAAATAGAACTCAGAGGCATTTCGCAAGAAGGATTTTCTGATAGTAATTTTGAATCCTATACTTATGTTGGCTCCAATTTTTTAGATAATACTATGCTTCAAATGGGCAACCTGCACTCTCATAGCAGGTTTGTACATTTTTATGTAAATGGTGAATACAGAGGACAATATGCGCTTCGAGAAAGAATGAATGACGATTTTATGAAGAGTTATTTTGGAGGAGTTGAGACAGACTATGAAGCAATAAGTGGATCAGGAGGAGGCAACCTTGCAGGCAACTGGAGCCCTGGAACTGCATTTGATGGTACTGGTGCAATGTACAATTCAATGGTTGCACAATCTACCAATTTTGATAGCTGGAAAAACTATGTGAATACAGCTAGTTATTTTGATTTTATGCTAAACTTTATGTGGGGCAATCACGAAAACGAAATGAAAGCTGTAGGCAATATAACTGATCCTACAAAATTTATTTTTCGTGTAAATGATGGTGATGGCGCTTTTACTTACTATGATGGTCATTTAGGTGTTACAATAGATAGAACTAATCCTAATGGTACTGGTTCACATAATCTTGCAGGCCACAACAATATTTTCAAAAATTTATATAACGAAGCCGATTCTGACTTTTTTATTGAATTTGCTGACAGAGTTGAATGTCATTGTTTTAATGATGGCGCTTTAACACCTAATCAAACTCAACAAAGAATAGATGCATTAGCTAATGAAATGCAGTTAAGTATAGTTGCTGATGTTGCGCGTTGGGGTAGCAGTAGCGAAGGAGAATATCCTTATGTTTGGAGTAATCAGATTGATCAGGTAAAACAAAATTTTCTTCCATCCCGAACTGGTATTTTAGTTAATCAACTTAAAAATAGAAACCTCTATCCAACTACTGATGCAGTTAGCTTTAATCAATATGGCGGAATTGTAAATTCAAGTTTTCAATTGGTTTTATCAAACCCAAATAGTGGAGGCCAGATTTACTACACATTAGATGGAACTGACCCTAGAAATGATGGTGGTTCAATTAACTCAAATGCAATTTTATATAATGGCTCGGTGAACTTACCAGATGGGGTTTACACCGTAAAGGCTAGAATTTACAGAAGTAACGTAACAGATAAATGGTCAGCCATGTGTCCTCGAAAATTTTATGTAAATCAAAATTACAGCAATTTAGTAATTAATGAAATTCATTACAACCCTGAAGATAGTATATATTTTAATGCTTCAACAGGTGCTAATGATACTATATCTGGCAGAGATTTTGAATTTATTGAGTTGAAAAATAATAGTCAAAATACAATTTTTTTAGAAGATGTTAGCTTTATAAAAGGTATAACCTTAAATTTTGAAGCTAACTATTCAATACCTGCAGGAGGGTTTTTAGTATTAGCTGAAAATGAGATAAGGTTTGCAGAAAAATATGGTTTTGCGCCAGATGGACAATACCAAGGTAAACTAGATAATGGTGGAGAAAACATTTGGATAGTTGACCCTTTTGAAAATTTAATAGATACTTTAAGATATGATGATAACCTGCCTTGGGATACAATACCAGATAATGGTAAATTTTCTTTAGCATTAATTGATGCCAACTTAGATAATTCCGATTATATTAACTGGTCGTCGCAGGTGGTTTACACAACCCCAAAAGCAGAAAATTTATTTTGTAATACCATATCTGGAAACCCTATTATTGCAAATGTTTCTTGTAATGGCAAAAGCGATGGCTATATTTCATTAAATCCATCAAATGGTACAGCGCCTTATAGCTATCAATGGAGTAATGGAAGTACTGCTTCATTTATTAGTACTTTAGTAGCAGGCAGTTACTCGGTCAGTATTTTTGATAATTTTTTGTGTGAAGACACACTTTACTTTAACATTACAGAACCACCTGCCTTACAATTAACAAGCAGTTTTACTAATGAAACTTATTTTGGCAGTAATGATGGTTCAGCAACAGCAACAGTAACTGGAGGTATGCCTTCATACACTTACAGTTGGTCTAATGGAGCAAATACAAGTTCTGTGAGCAATTTAGCCCCAGGAAATTATAGTGTTGATATATATGACAGCTACAATTGTTTAATTAATGCAAGCTTCAACATTGAAGCAATTGATTGTAGTAGCTTTTCAATTACTACTAACAAAACTGATGAAACGTATTTTCAAACTAATGATGGTACAGCTGGTGTTACAGCAATAGGAACTACGCCTTATAACTATAGTTGGTCTAACGGCGCATCTACACAAAACATAAACAATCTTAGCCCGGCAAATTATACCATTACTGTTACCGATGCAGTTGGTTGTAGTGATAATGCTTCTGTAAACATTCAAGCAATTGATTGCCAACCATTAGCAGTGTCTGTTAATACCACTAATGAAACTTGTATTGGAAATAGTGATGGTCTTTTAATAATCAATAATGTTCAAAACGGAACAGCTCCATATAGTTACTTATGGTCAACAGGCATAACTGGTACAGTCATCAATAATTTATCAAGCGGTAATTACGGTTTAACTGTTACCGATGCTAAAGGTTGTCCATTTAATAATAGTTACATTGTTAATGCAGCTTCACCAATTTCTGCTTCGTCAAATACAACAAATGTTTCTTCTGTAAATGCCAACGATGGTAGTATTGAGGTAAATGTAAGCGGAGGATTAGCGCCTTATAGTTTTGATTGGTCAAATGGAGCTACAACGCAAAATATTTATAATTTAACAACAGGTAATTATGATTTAGTTATAACGGATAATAATAATTGTGAAATTACAGTTAGCAACATTCAAATAGATAATGGTTGTATGCCTAATTTAACTCATAATACTCAACCAAATATAACATCTGGTACTTATCAGGTATCAGATTATATTCAATCTGACTGTACAGTTGATCTTGACAAAAATGTATCATTTAAAGCAGGCCAGTATATTGAATTAAATAATAATTTTGAAATAAAAATCGGTGCTGAATTTGAAGCGATTATTGATGGTTGTCAATAATATTAACTTGGTGGCTAAACAATTGAATCTTTTGGGATGGCGCATTATACTCCTGTCAAGGTTAAAGACCTACCCCCCGTTTAAATCCATCTCTGGTTTACTAAGCACAGTTTCAAATAGAAAATAAGGTTTGTAGACCTATTAGCAAGGATTTGAATTACGCTTATTTTTTTAACTTCAAATAAATAAAATTAAACCGTAAATTTAATGAAAAAATTATCAGTCATATTTTTTTGGAATAGATGTTTCTAAAAAGAAATTAGATTTTGCCTTTGCCAAAGGGCATGCTTTTTAAGTCAAAATATCGCAATTGTCAGTAATGCCATTTTCATCTCTGTTAATGCTATCATCAAAACTAGGGCAAACATCTAAGGCATCTTTCATATAATAATTATTTTAATACTTTGTGCTTGAACAAATTAGAGAGGCATCTGCAAATATTCTTGTCTCATAAATGTTTATCAATTCTTTACCAAGTATTCTAAGCTCATCAATTGGTAATAAAAAAGGGTTTTTGAGTTATTACAGTTTCTACTATATTAGGTATAATATTTTCTGCTGTTAACAAAAGTTTATTGTCATTTAATAAAAAACCCACCGAACATTAACTATGTATGCTAAAGGCATCAATTTCTACTCTTTTAATAAGCCCTAATTTACTTAAATTTAAAGAAAGCATGGTGGTAGAGCTCAGCAGCTGTATGGCAATCGCATAAAATCTGATGGCTGATTATGTAATAAAATCTAACATTATTTTTAGAAATGTTATTTTTTTTGTGGTTTAATATGACTTAGCGCACTCTAAAAATTAGCCCCGACAGAAGTGGTTATACCATTTTTATGTTTGGCTTTTGAAGCGTTGGCAAAATGGTATTTGAACGGATGGCGGGACCGAAATTTCTACGAGGGAAAACCATTTCGCTTCTAATTTTTTTGCTAATTAGTGTCTTTCCGAAAAGTATGGTTTATCAATAAAATTTTGTTTTGATATTTAAATTGTATCTATTTATTTAATTTTTACTGTTGAAAAATCATATTCATTAGTGCTTTTACTGTTTTGAATTTGTTTTTTACTTTAAATTTTAATTTTT
>Ga0209187_1003032_pt1 | contig 14798 bp, 1 predicted proteins | sample BantaG_FD_187430 | JGI IMG/M metagenome (GOLD analysis project Ga0209187, IMG submission 187430) | Marine algal microbial communities from Bantry Bay, Ireland - BantryBay_4 metaG (SPAdes) (version 2) | ecosystem: Host-associated > Algae > Red algae > Unclassified | place: Bantry Bay, Ireland... | reverse complement strand
AGTTGGGATGGTAAATACAAGGGCGAGGAAGCCCCGACAGGGACTTATTATTACATCTTCCGCTATAAGTGTTTGACCGATGGCTTAGAGTATAAGAAAGGGGGAGACCTTACCTTGATAAGGTAAAATCGAGCGATTTGCAGAGCAAAAAGAGGTTTAACAAAAAAGATGCCCACAAAGGCATCTTTTTTGTTGAAATATGACGAATAAATTACCAACCAAATGCCTGCTCGGACTGTCTATTTGGCAATGCCTTGAATCTGTTCTATTTTTAAGATAACTATTGCTATGATGAAAAAACTATTCAACTTGTGTTTGATGTGCGCAGCGCTGACCATTGCTGTAAGTCAAAATGCGAATGCTCAGTATATTAATATAAATACGGCAACGCCAAATGTTCATCCGTTAACTGTGCCACAAACATCGACTGGATATTTCAATAATAACGGTTCAGGAGCGATTACATTCGTGATCAATAATACCAATCCATTTCCAGCAGTTTTTGATACTTTAAAGTACTATTTTACTAGTGGGCAGACTGCGAATTACCAACTCTGGTATTCAGCAACTTCCTTGAGTGGCAATAATGGAGGTGCGGCCGTAGCAGCCCCGGCATGGACACAAGCAATGAATGCATCGGTTGCCATAACTGCAAATCAAATGAATGTAGTATTTGGCGGCATAGGTTTGTCGATTCCTCCAAATACAAGATATCGATTTCAACTGATTGGAGCTCAGGTTCGCTATATTACTGCAGGTGCTTCTACGAATCCAGATTCATTTTACAATAGTGGGATAGGTCTCATGAATGGAGACTATCAAATCAATGGTCAGAATGTCGGTTATGGTCAGGCGACTTTTGGATTTACGCCAAGAGGTTTTCATGGAGAAGTTGGTCTTAATTTATTGAGTACCCCATGTACCGGAACGCCAGTCGCTGGAACGCCAACAGGTGATTCAGTTCCTTGTCCAGGAGCAGCGCAAGGATATGGTCTTATTGGAACATCACCAAATTCAGGATTAACTTATCAATGGATTAGTGCGGCAACGAGTGCAGGCCCTTGGACAATCATTCCAGGAGCTACGAATGCAACCTATGGTTTTATACCACCACCAGGTGTACAAACATGTTTGCGATGTATAGTTACCTGTACAGCAAGTGCAGGATTTGATACCTCCTCGGCCATCTGTATTAACCCTCAGCTTTGGTCACCAACCTCTCCTTGTTATTGTACAAGTGCTGCAACTTCAACTTTTAGTGAAGAGGGAATTGGTCAAGTTACCATGGCCGCCACAATAAATCCCAATCCGGCTGAGCCGAAATTTAATAATCCTCTAGCTGCACTAACTTATTCTGATTATGACACGCTAACTCCAATAGCCACAGTAATTAAAGGACAAAGCTATCCGCTTGGTGTTGAACAGACCCAACTAGGGACTTTTATGTCTAATGCGCATACAGCATTTTATATTGATTACAACCATGACTATTTTGGAGCAAGTGACTACGTTTGGGATACGGCTTTGCTCAGTACAACAACTCCTCCGGGTTCTGCTGCGACAACATTCACCGTTCCAGTAACAGCCCTTACAGGTGTTACTCGTGCACGTTTTATTTTAAATGAGTTTGGTAATGCCACCACGACAACTGTGTGCGCCCCATATGTTGATGGAGAGACGGAAGATTATTTAATTAATATCATTGATGCGAGTCCATTAGATCCTGCAGTTGTTTCTATTACACCGCCAACGAATCCTGCATGTTTGGACAGCAATGAATTTGTTCCTTTTACATTTACAAACTTTGGCAGTCTACCACTCGATTTGAGTATAGACACATTAGTCGTCCGCCTAAGAGTCAGTGGGCCTAATGGAACTCAGCTCTATACACAAACAATATCTGCGGGTGTCCTCCTTCCTTACAATGGGAATACTTTGGGCTCGTTTTTTAATCCAGTTGACTTTTATACCGGAGGGACATATTCCGTGAATATTGATTCTATGTATTTGCTTGGACCAGGAACAAATGGTTTCTTAGGAAATGATAGTTTGTTTAATCCACTAACAGTGGTCAACAGAAGACCCAATGCATTTCCCGATACAACTTTGCTCTGTGCGGGAGATTTATTCCCAGCCGCTGGATTAGATATTATAAATTGTCCAACTGGAATACAAACAGATTCAGTTATTATTCCATTCAACATAGCCGTCCCATCGAATCTGCCATTCAATTGTAATGCGCAGAGTGCAAATATTTTTGCATCAGGAGTAATGCCAGCATTGCCTGCTGGAGCCAATGTGCTTAATGCGGAAGTGTCCGTTACGAATTTGCAATCTGCGGGATTCTTGAACTTTCCCTTTTATGCACGCTTCAGCATTTTTGATGGAACCGCAGCATTAAATCCTATTCCGGCAGTAGATATATTTCACCCGGGAGCCGCAGGAACAGCTTCAGCTTCAACTTTTGCATGCTTTGATTATTTAGATTTTCCTACTGCTGGAAATATGAATAATATGGTAACCATTATACCAGTAGGAGGTCCAATAAATATGGGTTACTGGCCAGATGCTGGTGTTTGTACTGCGATGGGGATCAGTACCAATTGCGGTGCAATGGGATCTGTGGCTACTTTGAAATTGGTATATGAATATGTACCTGTAGGCATAAAATGGTATGATCAAGCGGTTGGTGGAGCCAACTTTAGTCAGGCAAGTCCATTAGACCCAACGGCGGTTACAAATCCTGTAATGAACAATACTAATTTGCCTGGAACATATACCTTCTTTGGTGCTTGTGATGCAGATAGTAATTGTAGAGTGCCATTGACCGTGATTGTCAGCGAACCAGTTTTTGCATCAGTTGCATCTACAAATGTTTTATGTTTTGGTGATACCACAGGTACAATTTCAGTAACTGCTGTAGATCCTACAGCAACTTTCTCAATCGTGCCAGCAGCAACTCAGTTGACCAGTGGAAACTTCACAGGCTTAAGTGCGGGTGTTGCTTATACAGTTACACTTCAACTCCCATCTGGTTGTACGAGTGATAGTATTGTTACCTTGATTGGACCGCCCTCAGCATTTACCTTAAGTATAGATTCAATAAAAGATGTCGGCTGTTTTGGCGACTCTAATGGGGTCGCAATTGTGAGTGCTACTGGAGGAACAGGTACGCCTGCTTCGTTTACCTATACTATCAATCCATTACCAACAAGCATGATGCAAAGTCCTAGTGGAACTTTCACAGGACTTACTGCAAATGCGATGTATACAATTTATGCGACTGACTCAGTCGGTTGTCAAGACAGTATAACCTTTGCCATCACCCAGCCTGTATTACTGGATTTAGTTTTTGACTCATTGCAAAACGTCAGTTGTAATGCGGCAATGGACGGAGCCATTTATACAACAACAAATGGCGGAACTCCTGGCTTTAATTATTCTATTTTCCCGCTTGGAGGTACTCAAGTTGCACCTGGAGATTTTACTGGATTAGGACCAGGAATGTATACAATTACTGTTGTCGATACCAATGGATGTACGGATACGGTTAATGCAACCATAATTGAGCCAGCACCTCTGGTGATAGCTCTAGACAGTGTTCAAGATGCTCTGTGTTTTGGAGACTGTAATGGAATAATTTATACTTCTTCAACTGGAGGAAACGCAGGTATTTCATATAGCATTAATACAGTTCCTGCGATAACGAATACTACTGGAACATTTGCTGGCTTATGTGCAGGAACTTATTTAGTGACCGTAACAGATACCAATGGATGTGTCGACACCATTAGTGGAATTATCGCAGAACCAAATGTCTTAGATATTGCTATTGATAGCACATTGGATGTCAGTTGTAATGGCGTTTGTGATGGTGCAATTTTCACTACCACATCAGGCGGCACATTGGGCTATAGTTTTGGTATTAATACAGTGCCAGCCCAATCTAATTTAACGGGCGACTTTATTGGCTTATGTGCAGGAACATATTTAATTACAGTCACTGATACTAACGGATGTATTGATACAATTTCTGCAACTGTGATTCAACCTTCAGTTTTAGATCTTGTTGTGGACAGCACAAACAATGCATCATGTAATGGAGTTTGTGATGGTGAAATATTTACTAGCAGTACAGGTGGTAATGCTGGAATAAATTATTCTATTAATACAGTCCCACCACAAACAAATACGACAGGCGATTTTACGGCGCTTTGTGCCGGAAGTTATATTGTAACTGCAACCGATACTAATGGATGTTTTGATACCGTGAATGTAGATATTCTAGAACCTGCGGTATTGGTCATCGCAATAGATAGTGTAAGCGACGAAACCTGTAATGGTTCTATGGATGGAATTATTTATGCAAGTGCGACGGGTGGTAATGCTGGACAAGTATTCGATATTAATGCAGTGCCTGCAATTCCTTCAAATACGACGGGAACTTTCACAGGGCTAGCTGCTGGGACATATTTAGTCACAGTTACCGATACCAACGGATGTTTTGATACTATCAGCGCAACTATAATCGCTCCTGCATCTTTAGTCTTGACTGTCGACTCTACGTCTGATGTTAGTTGCTTTGGTGCGAATGACGGAATCATCTATACAAGTTTCGTGGGTGGAAATCCAAACTATAATTATTATCTAAATAATGTCTTGACGCCAACAAGTCCTACTGGAACATTCACAGGATTGGCGCCTGGACTTTATGATGTTGAAATAAGAGATACAAATAACTGTACCTCTAGTGTGCTTGCAATCTTAATCAGCGAGCCACCCGTTCTAAATATTGACAGTATTATAAGTACAACTCCTTCATGTGTGCCAGGAAATGATGCTACCATAACTGTCTATGCAAGTGGTGGAAATAGCGGCACGATGTATGTGAACAATGGAGTGACGCCTCCTGATACAAATGCAACTGGAATTTTCATGAATGTCGGAGCGGGGACTTACCCAATATTGGTTTATGATGCTAATGGATGCTTCGATACTTTGACGCATATAATTTCCATACCAAATGCACCGAGCTTTACGAGTGTAGTTGCTGATAGTGTTTTATGTTTTGGAGACAGCAATGGTAGTGTTACACTTGTGGCGACAGGTGGAAGCGGACAACTACAATATTTTATCAATACAACACCGCCTGATTCGAACTTTACTGGAATTTTCAATAATCTTGGAGCAGGACCTTATACGGTAAGTGTAAAAGACACAAACAATTGTGAGGTGACGAGTCCGGTAACTGTAGGGGAGCCGAATCAACTAATAGTTGCGATTGATAGTACGACCGATGAGACCTGTAATGGTGCCGGCGATGGAGTGATTTATGCAAGTGCGATGGGAGGAACCTTAGGTTATTCTTATAGCATAAGTACTTCAGCTGTAGTTAATACGACAGGAACCTTCACGGGCCTATCCGCTGGACCACATTTAATTACGGTAACAGATACGAATGGATGCGTTGATACAATTACTGCAACTATAATCGCTCCTGCATCTTTAGTCTTGACTGTCGACTCTACGTCTGATGTTAGTTGCTTTGGTGCGAATGACGGAATCATCTATACAAGTTTCGTGGGTGGAAATCCAACCTATAATTATTATCTGAATAATGTCTTGACGCCAACAAGTCCTACTGGAACATTCACAGGATTGGCGCCTGGACTTTATGATGTTGAAATAAGAGATACAAATAACTGTACCTCTAGTGTGCTTGCAATCTTAATCAGCGAGCCGCCCGTTTTAAATATTGACAGTATTATAAGTACGACTCCTTCATGTGTGCCAGGAAATGATGCTGCCATAACTGTCTATGCAAGTGGTGGAAATAGCGGCACGATGTATGTGAACAATGGAGTGACACCTCCTGATACAAATGCAACGGGAATTTTCATGAATGTCGGAGCGGGGACTTACCCAATATTGGTCTTTGATGTAAATGGATGCTTCGATACTTTGACGCATATAATTTCCATACCAAATGCACCGAGCTTTACAAGCATAGTTGCTGACAGTGTACTTTGTTTTGGAGATAGTAATGGAACTGTAACACTTATGGCTACCGGTGGTAGTGGACAGCTACAATATTTCATCAATACAACACCGCCTGATTCAAACTTTACTGGAATTTTCAATAATCTTGGAGCAGGACCTTATACGGTAAGTGTAAAAGACACAAACAATTGCGAGGTAACTAGTCCTGTAACTGTAGGGGAGCCGAATCAATTAATAGTTGCGATTGATAGCACATTAGACGAGACCTGTAATGGTGCCGGCGATGGAGTGATTTATGCAAGTGCGATGGGAGGAACCTTAGGTTATTCTTATAGCATAAGTACTTCAGCTGTAGTTAATACGACAGGAACCTTCACGGGCCTATCCGCTGGACCACATTTAATTACGGTAACAGATACGAATGGATGCGTTGATACAATTACTGCAATCGTAAATTCACCAGCTGCTATTGTTTTAAGTCTCGACTCTTCAGATAATGTAAGTTGTAATGGGGCAAATGATGGAACAATTTATATGTCACACACAGGTGGTGCGACAGGATTTTCTTATTCAATAAATACAATTCCTCCGGACACGAATACTACAGGAACTTTCACTGGCCTTCCACCAGGGACTTATGATGTAACTATTGTAGATACCAACGGATGTACAGATGTTGTTACAGGAATTGTAATTACTGAACCAGCAGTCTTGATGATTGATAGCGTAGTGAGTACCACGCCATCATGTGTACCAGGAGATGATGCTACTATAACTGTATATGCAAGTGGTGGAAATGGCGGCACTATGTACGTAAACAATGGAGTTGCTCCGCCTGATACGAATATGACTGGGATTTTCATGAACGTTGGTGCTGGTTCATTCCCAATATTGGTTTTTGATGCGAATGGATGTTTTGATACTTTGACGCATGTTATTTCGATTCCAAATGCACCAAGTATTACGAGTGTAACAACTGTTGATGTTCTTTGTAATGGAGATAGCTCTGGTTCTGTGACAATAGTTGGAACAGGTGGAACGGGTGGTTTAGATTACTTCATCAATACGGTTCCGCCAGATACGAATGCGACGGGTTTATTTAATAATTTACCTGCGGGGCCATTTACGATTGGAGTAATTGATCAGAATAGTTGTAGTTCTACACAGGTGATTAATATAAATGAGCCGGATTCGATAACATTTACTATGCCAACAATCAACAATGTTCTTTGTAATGGAGACTCATCTGGATCAATAAATATTACTTCTATTGGTGGTGCAGGTGGTACCTATACATATAGCATTAATGCCGTGCCTCCAATACCTTCAAATACTACTGGAACATTTATGAATTTGCCAGCTGGAATGTATACTATAACGAGTACTGATAGTTTCTCGTGTATCGGTGATACGATGATAAATATTACAGAACCTCCATTATTGTCAATCACAGGAACAACAAATTCAAATGTGCTTTGTAATGGTGGTAATGATGGAAGCATTATAGTTAACCACACAGGTGGTGTGCCAGGATACTCATATTCTATAAATGGATCTGCACCACAAACTAGCCCGACTTTTGGCTCATTGATTGCGGGCTCATATAATGTAATCGTTACTGATACAAATGGCTGTCAAGACAGTGTATTAGGTATTGTAATTACTGAACCTACATTGCTTTCAATTGACAGCATCACAAGTACCTTGCCATCTTGTAATCCAGGAGGCGATGCAACATTGACAACATGGTTCAGTGGAGGAACACCGGGCTATACTATTTCAATAAATACGATGCCGGTCATGACAAATACCACTGGCTTCTTCTCGAATTTATCTGCTGGAATGTATTTGATTACATTGACAGACACAAACGGCTGTGTAGATACAATGTCTTATGAAATTGTAACACCAAATGCTCCAACCTGGACATCGACATCTTCTACAAATGTGATTTGTAACGGAGACAGTACTGGAACAATTTCAACCTTGGCAGGCGGTGGAACAGGAACTATTATTTATTCTCTCGCTCCAGCAAATAATGCGCAAGTTGGACCAGGACCTGGAGGAAATTGGACAAATGTCCCACCTGATAATTACGTCGTGACAGCGACAGATGCGGTAGGTTGTTTCGTGACGACCTCATTTACAATTACAGAACCTAATCCATTTGTATTCAATGTAGTTAGTCAGACTAATGTGAGTTGCTTTGGTTTTAACGACGGTGCTGCAATTGTAACAGTAGTTGGTGGAACAGGGGTGATTAACTTAACAGTCGCACCTGCTGTAACCCAATTGCCTGCCTTAAGTGGAAATTTAAGCGGAATGTCTGCTGGACCACATCTAATCACTGCAACTGATGCTGCAGGTTGCACCGATACATTTACTTTGATTATCACTGAACCAACGGCTGTCACATTTGACACTTCTGCCAGTACCAATGTGAGTTGTGCTGGTTTATCCGACGGAACTATTTTTGTGGGGGCTTCGGGTGGAACTGGGCAGATTGACTATATAGTAAGCACTATGCCACCAGACACAAATTCAACAGGAATATTTACTGGCTTGCCGGCAGCAAATCCTTATACGGTAACTGCAATTGATGCCAATGGTTGTACATCAACAATTAGTATCGTAATTACAGAGCCAATGCCTCTGTCGGGTAGTGGTTCGAGTACAGATGTTATCTGTAATGGAGATACGACAGGCACAATTACCGTTGTTCCTATGGGTGGAACCGGACCGACATTTTCATACACCATCAATACTGTTCCCACTGTAACGAACACGACAGGATTGTTTACAGGCTTGGCAGCAAATAGTCCAGGATACACGGTGATTATTTCTGATGTAAATGGTTGTACTGCTGCTGTTGGACCAATACAGGTGTCAGAACCTCCTGCTGTGGTGTTCAATAATGTGAGCGTTCAGGACGTCGCATGTTTCGGAGACTCAACTGGATCAATCAGCGTAAATGCGATCGGTGGTGTAGGGTCTATTTCTTATTCAATATCACCTCAAGTTGGAACGCAAAATATTGGTTTATTTGAGCAACTGCCTTCTGGTTTTTATATCATTACCGCCGAAGATGCAAATGGTTGTCTGGTCGATACGACAGTATTTGTAGACCAAAATCCTCAGATCATCTTTACGAGTATTGTGGGTACAGAACCAATATGCTCTTACGATGAAAATGGTAGTATTACTGTTACAGCGAGTGGCGGAATCGGTAATCTAGAATATAATTTTGAATTTGGACCCTTCGGCCCAACGACAACTTGGAATAATTTAGGTATAGATTGCTACACAATTGGTGTGCGAGACGCTTTGGGTTGTACAGTCGATACCGTGTACTGTCTCCCAGGCCCGGATCCGATTAGTTTGTCGAGCATTGATTTACGCAATACAACTTGTGTTGATAGTGATGATGGTCGTTTGACAGTAGTCGCAACTGGAGGTCGAGGTAGTGTATATACCTACAGTTTGATGCCTGGCTTTAATGTAAATACTAGCGGAATCTTTAGAGAGCTTGCACCAGGTACCTATACTTTATTGGTTACAGATACAGCGCGTTGTATGTGGGATACAACTATTGTGATAGGTCTTCCTGTTAATCCATTGGTCACTAGCATTACAAAAACTGATTTAGATTGTATTGGAAGTGGTTCCGAAGGTTTTGCCGAGGTTATTGCCAATGGTGGTTTGCCGCCATATACATACTTATGGAATACAACACCGCAGCAAACGAGTGCGCAGGTGACTGGACTGTATTATGGATGGTATCAAGTTGACGTTACGGATGCTAATGGATGTTTGATAAAAGACACGATTTACATAGAACCTGGACCATGTTGTCAGGAAGTGTTTATCCCAACGGCCTTTAGTCCGAATGGAGATGGGCGTAATGATGAATATAGATTGCGCTCTAATGCTGGAATCGAGTTGCAACAGTTTGAGATCAATAATCGTTGGGGTGAGCGTGTATTCACTACAACAGATTATACGCAAACTTGGGACGGTCGATATAAGGGTGATGAAGCACCAACTGGTACTTATTACTACATCTTCAGATATAAATGTTTGACTGATGGTATTGAGTATACGATAGGCGGTGATGTAACCTTGATCAGGTAAAAGCGACCAAATATGAGTGAAAATAGCGACCTTTTGGTCGCTATTTTTTTGGCAATTCTCCTGAGCTTGTGACAAATAATCGATAAGAGTCTATTAACAAATCCTTATATTTAGAGAGAGAATTTAAATTCCTGATATGAAGAGACTAATTAAAGTCCTTATTGTACTCCTTTGCCTATTTGGCTCACTACAATCAAGCGCCCAAGTACCTCAATTTTTTAATTCTAATACTGGGCCTTCAACTAACAGTTGGCCATTGAATGCGGCATCTCAAATTAATAATAGATGCCAATGGAACTATGGTCCAAACTTATTTTCTAGTTTGGGTGGGGGCTTAGGCACTCCTGCATATGCTGGTTTAATTACGCATATATATGTAAGATCAGGTTTCAGTACAAATCCTCTGACTCAATATGATATTAGTATTTCTCTAGGACAAAACGTTGGTACCCAAGCGGTCTTTCCTAATGGAACATACAACACTGGCTTGACGGCTGTCTTAGTTCAAAATCCGTTTTCATTGACAGGTGCAACAGCCTTCAATTGGTATCAGATTACTTTGCCTACTCCTTTTTTTTATGATCCAACTTTGTCCATGGTTCTTGAAATTTTTCAAACCGGAACGGGTGGGGGAAATTATTTGCAACAAAATACTTCTATTCAAGGGCTGAGAATTTACGGAGGTACCACAGCACTTGGTGGAGTTTTGGGTACGGGCTTAGCTGACTTTGGTTTTGATTTAATTCCTTCTGCACCTCTCGACCCTGCGATAGTTTCTATTACTCCGCCAGCAAATCCAGCTTGCTTAGACAGTAATGAATTTGTATCCATGAGTGTTCAAAATATGGGGAGTCAAGTTTTGGATCTCAGTATAAACAATTTAGTAATTTGCATGAATGTGAATGGCCCTAATGGTCTCGATGTCTATAAAGACACCTTGGACACTGGAATTCTTCAACCGCTTGGAGGAAATTCTTTGGGGACTTTTTTCAATCCAGTTAATATGTATGCCGGCGGAACTTATACTATAAATACTGATACCATGTTTCTTATTGGGCCAGGTGTAAATGGATTCTTGCCAAATGATAGTTTGCCTACTGCTTTAGTTGTTGAGAATAGAAGGCCTTATGCAAACCCAGATACAACTCTTTTATGTGCTGGAGATTTATTTCCAAGTGCAGGTTTATCTCTCTCACAATGCCCAGGTGGATTGCAAACAGATTCAACAGTCATTCCATTCAATATTTCTCTTCCATTGAATCCTCCTTTTGGTTGTAATGCGCAAAGCTCAAATATTTTTGCCACTGCAAATTTGCCTAATCTACCGACAGGTGCAAATATCTTAAGTGCCGAACTTTCAGTAACGAATCTTGCGACGGCGGGTTTCTTAGTCTTCCCAATTTATGCACGCTTCAGTTTATTTGATGGTCCTGCAGCCAATCCAATCCCAGCTGCTAATTTGTGGCATGGTGGCGGGCAATCCAATACTGCTCCTTCAGGATGTTTTGATTATATCGAAGCGCCCGTCGTAGCTAATATGAACAATATGTACAATACTGTTGGCGCTGGTAATCCAATCAATATGGGTTATTGGCCCAATGCAGGTTCATGTACTGCCTTAGGTATTGCAACAAATTGTGGTGCCATGGGTTCTGTTGCCAGCCTAAAATTTGTTTACGAATTTATTCCGCAAGGAATTAAATGGTATGATCAAGCCGTAGGTGGAGCAAATTTTAGTCAAGCTAATCCACTTGATCCAACAGCAGTTGCCAATCCTGTGATGACTACAACCACTACAGCAGGAACCTATACTTTCTTTGGTGCCTGTGATGCAGACAGCAATTGTCGTGTTCCACTCACTGTAATTGTTAGCGAACCGAGCTACTCATCTGTGACTTCAACGAATGTTTTGTGCTTTGGTGATGCGACAGGAACAATTACTGCGGTTGCCACTGATCCAACAGCGACCTTTACGATTGCACCAGTAGCGGGTACTCAAGCCACACCAGGAGTCTTTACTAACCTGCCAGCAAATACGTACACAATTACGCTAACTGCAGGCGCAGGTTGTACCAAAGATTCAGTGATTACTATAACGCAACCTCCATCAGCGATGGTCGCCACTTTAGACGCGAGTACGAACGTAAGTTGTAATGGATTAAATGATGGTACGGCTGACGTCAGCAGTGCCGGAGGTGCCATGCCTTATACTTATACTATTGCACCAGTCGCTGGCGCTCAGCCAACGCCTGGGAACTTTACAGGCCTTGCTGCGAATGTTTATACAATTACGAGTACAGACGCCAATGGATGTACGGCCACAACGAGCGTCACAATTACGCAACCCAATACTTTAGTCGCGACTTTGGACGCGAGTACGAACGTGAGTTGTAATGGATTAAATGATGGTACGGCTGACGTGAGCAGTACGGGTGGCACCATGCCATACTCATATACTATCGCACCTGTTGCCGGTGCTCAAGCGACGCCTGGAAACTTCACTGGTCTTGGTCCAAATATTTATACAATTACCAGTACAGATGCCAATGGATGTACCGCCACGACGAGTGTTACGATTACTGAACCGATACTGCTTGTTGCCACCTTGGACGCGAGTACGAACGTGAGTTGTAATGGATTAAATGATGGTACGGCTGACGTGAGCAGTGCCGGAGGTACGATGCCTTATACTTATACTATTGTTCCAGTTGCTGGTGCTCAGCCAACGCCTGGAAACTTTACTGGTCTTGGTCCAAATGTTTATACGATTACCAGTACAGATGCGAATGGTTGTACTGCTACGACGAGTGTTACAATTACAGAACCGAACTTACTTGTTGCGACTTTAGATGCGAGTACGAACGTAAGTTGTAATGGATTAAATGATGGTACGGCTGACGTGAGCAGTGCAGGTGGTACTATGCCGTATACTTATACGATTGCTCCAGTTGCCGGTGCTCAGCCAACGCCTGGAAACTTTACTGGACTTGGTCCAAATGTTTATACAATTACGAGTACTGACGCGAATGGTTGTACTGCAACGACAAGTGTAACGATCACTGCACCGACTTTGCTTGTTGCGACCTTGGACGCGAGTACGAACGTAAGTTGTAATGGATTAAATGATGGTACGGCCGACGTGAGTAGTGCAGGTGGTACTATGCCGTATACTTATACTATCGCACCAGTTGCTGGTACCCAACCAACGCCCGGAAACTTCACAGGTCTTGGTCCAAATATTTATACGATTACGAGTACGGATGCGAACGGATGTACAGCCACAACAAGTGTAACAATTACTGAACCGACAATACTTGTTGCGACTTTAGATGCGAGCACAAACGTCAGTTGTAATGGATTAAATGATGGTACGGCTGATGTGAGCAGTGCAGGCGGTACCATGCCTTATACTTATACTATCGCACCAGTTGCCGGTGCTCAAGCGACTCCCGGAAGCTTTACAGGACTAGGTCCAAATATGTATACGATTACTAGTACAGATGCCAATGGATGTACTGCTACAACAAGCGTTACGATTATCGAACCAAATGCATTGGTTGTCACCCTCGACGCGAGCACGGACATTAGTTGTAATGGATTAAATGATGGCACAGCAGACGTGAGCAGCATGGGTGGAACAAACCCAGTGGTGTATACCATTGCTCCAGTAGCGGGTGCTCAAGCAACGCCAGGTATGTTTACTGGACTCGGTCCAAATGTTTATACGATTACGGGAACGGACGCGAACGGTTGTACGGGAACAACGGCGGTGACGATTACAGATCCAGCCTTATTGACATTCACCTCAGCGGTGATTACGGTTTTACCATCTTGCGTACCAGGCAGTGATGGCGAACTAACGGTAACGACTACAGGTGGAACAGGAATGGTAGCCTATACGCTTCTTCCAAACAATGGCGCACAAGCACCGCCGGGAACATGGACTGGCTTAACACCAGCGAACTATGTGGTGACCGCAACAGACGCGAACGGATGTACAGCGACCACGGCAGTTAATATTGCGATACCGAACGCTCCAATCTTTGGTGCGGTGACGAGTACAGATGTCTTGTGTAATGGTGATAGCGATGGAACGATTAATGCTCCTGCTTCGGGTGGACTTGCACCACTGGTATTTACATTAAATCCAAACAATGGCATGAGTACAGGTCCGGGAACATGGACAGGACTTCCTGCAGCCAATTATACGGTGACGGTAACAGACGCCAACGGTTGTAGCGCAGCGACCAATATTACAATTGCAGAACCTGCGCTCTTGGTGGCAACAGTTGACGCGAGTACAAACCCGACCTGTAATGGAACCGCAGACGGAACGATAGATGTGAGTAGCGTAGGTGGAACGATTCCAGCTTATACATATAGTATTACACCAGCAGGTGGAGCGCAAGCGACACCCGGAAACTTTACAGGGCTAAGCCAAAATAATTATACGATTACGGTCACAGATGGCAATGGTTGTACAGCGACGACGACAGTTAATTTAGTGGCGCCACCATCTTTAATTGTCACCCTCGACGCAAGCACGGACATTAGTTGTAATGGAGCAAATGATGGCACAGCCGACGTGAGCAGTATGGGTGGAACAAACCCAGTGGTGTACAGTATTGCTCCAGTAGCGGGTGCTCAAGCAACGCCAGGTATGTTTA
>Ga0209187_1003030_pt1 | contig 14802 bp, 11 predicted proteins | sample BantaG_FD_187430 | JGI IMG/M metagenome (GOLD analysis project Ga0209187, IMG submission 187430) | Marine algal microbial communities from Bantry Bay, Ireland - BantryBay_4 metaG (SPAdes) (version 2) | ecosystem: Host-associated > Algae > Red algae > Unclassified | place: Bantry Bay, Ireland... | reverse complement strand
AAAGTTAGAGCTGCACTTTTAATTTTTAACTTTTAACTGCACACGCTAGTGTGCCTCCAACCAATTCTCCCCCTGGCCAGCTTCAACTAAAAGTGGGACTTTGAGACCAGGTATCGCATTTATCATCTGCTCCTTAATGATTGGAATGATGACATCTAGCTCATCCCTATGTGCATCAAAAACCAATTCATCATGTACTTGCAAAATCATCTTGGACTTGAATTGCCGCTCCATAAAAATCTTGTGGATATTCACCATCGCAAGCTTAATCAGATCCGCAGCCGTACCTTGGATCGGAGTATTGACGGCGTTGCGCTCAGCTGCAGAACGAATGATTCCGTTGCGTGAATTGATATCTCTTAGGTATCGGCGTCGACCTTTCAGGGTGGTCACAAAACCATCCTTACGAGCAGTCTCTACGATGGTAGTCATGTAGCGACTCAGGCCTTGATACTCCTTAAAGTATTCTTTGATAATTTCACTGGCCTCTGATCTCTTGATATTGAGCTGACGGGCAAGATTGGTCGCACCCGCACCGTAGGTAATACTAAAATTGACCGTCTTGGCCCGGTATCGTTGTTCTTTCGTCACCTCCTCAAAGGGAACATCGAAAACCTTTGCAGCCGTAGCAGTATGTATATCTTGACCCTTGATAAACGCCTCTTGCATCGCTTCGTCTTTACTGATCTCTGCGATAAGACGGAGCTCCACTTGCGAATAATCCGCTGCCAACAAAACGTAATCTTTACTCATAGGAATGAAGGCCTCCCGAATCTTTGCCCCCTCTGGAGTTCGTATTGGGATGTTTTGGAGATTAGGATTATTACTACTCAGCCGACCCGTCGCAGCTAAAGCTTGGTTGAAAGAACTATGCAAGCGTCCCGTCTTCGGATTAACCAAGCGTGGCAAAGCATCAACATACGTAGATTTGAGTTTAGACATACCACGATACTTCAATATCTGCTGAATCACCTCATGCTCCGGAGCCAATTCTGACAGTTTCTCTTCACTCGTCGAGTGAACACCAGTCGCCGTTTTCTTCCATCGATATGGAATCTTGAGTCGATCAAACAGCACCTCCCCTACTTGTTTTGGCGAAGAGATATTGAATTCCACACCCGCCTTTTCATAAATTCCTTTTTCTAATTCCGCAACTGTCTTTTCTAATTCTACACTGTACTCAGCTAAGTATTCTTCATCTAGGTTGACACCGTTGTACTCCAACTGCACCAGTGCCTTGATCATCGGCTCCTCCATCTCATCGTATAGCGTATCTAGACCTTCCTTTTTGAGCATAGGGAAAAGCTTCTCGTAAAGCTGGTAAGTAACATCTGCATCTTCAGCAGCATAGTCTACGACTTTTGCCACTTCGATATCTCTCATATTGAGTTGATTCTTACCTTTCTTACCGATGAGTTTTTCGATGCTGATCGGCTGGTATCCGAGCATGGTCTCACTTAGGTAATTCATATTGTGTCGCAACTCTGGCTCCAAAAGATAATGCGCGATCATCGTATCGAGATACTTCCCATGCACTTCTATGCCATACCACTTGAGTATGATCGCATCGTACTTTATATTCTGTGCAATCTTGTCGATCTTATCATCCTCGAAGACAGGTCTAAAATATTCCAAGATTTTTTTCGTAGCGTCTTGGTCTGCAGGACATGGAATATAGTACGCCTCATGCGCTTTAACTGCAAATGACATCCCCACCAATTCTGCTTCGTTGGGATCTATACCTGTCGTTTCAGTATCGAAGGCAAATTGCTTGACCGCACCCAACTTCTTAACCAAATCTTGATAGCCTGCTTCTGTATCTACTAGCTGATAGTGATGCTCTACATTGTCTGCACTTTTATCTGCGATCGAGTGCGCCGCCAATCCCTTACTGATCGGCTTAGACACCGCCGACTTCGCCTTAGTTACACCTCCAAAGAGAGAGCCCTGCACGCCTGCTCCATCTGAGCTAGAAGCCGCTGGTGCCTGACCAGGTGTATCTTCACCCAGAATCTGGTTAGCCAAAGTCCTAAATTCTAAATCCTTAAACACGGCAGACAAGGCGTCCTTATTCGGAGGATCTATGATGAATTTTTTCGCGTCGAATTGGATCGGCACATTGATGTCGATCGTTGCCAGTGTTTTAGATAGCCTACCTTGGTCAGCAAACTCTATCATTTTCTCTTTTTGCTTTCCTTTGAGCTTGTCGGTATTCTCCAGGATACCTTCAAGAGAACCATAGAGCTTCAATAATTTTGAAGCCGTCTTCGGCCCCACACCTGGCACCCCAGGTATATTATCAGAGGCGTCCCCTTGCAGCCCTAGCACATCAATGACTTGTTCGACGCGATCTATATCCCACTTCTCACAGATATCTTTTACCCCCCAGATATCTACTCCACCGCCTTGCCGAGAAGGCTTATACATAAAGATATTTTCACTGACCAGCTGCCCATAATCCTTATCAGGCGTTACCATGTATACCGTAAACTCCTCTTTCTCAGCCTGCTTAGCTATCGTCCCGATCACATCATCCGCCTCAAATCCCTCCATCTCGATAATCGGAATATTGAAGCCCTCTATGATCTGACGGATATACGGCAATGCTTGAGTGATGTCCTCAGGTTGTGCTTCACGATTGGCCTTATACTCCTTATACATCACGTGTCTAAAGGTAGGCGCTGAGAGATCAAATGACACAGCGATATGAGTAGGCTTTTCATTGCGCATCAGGTCCCATAGTGTCCGAGTGAATCCCGTCACCGCAGAGGTATTCATCCCCTTAGAGTTGATCAAAGGTCTCGTGATGAATGCATAGTGTGCCCTATATACCAGTGCGTGCCCATCGAGAAGGAACAGTTTTTTCTCAGCCATTTCTTATCTTCTTTTGTAGGCTATAAAGGTAGGTCTTTATGAGGATTGTTTATTCGTTTATTTGTGGAATTGTTTATTTGAAGGATTTGGGGCCTGCCCTCTTTTGCTAAACTACAAGGCTTTGCTTAAAAAAGAGTGCCGCTATGTTTCGTAGCTCGCAGGTCTGCTCGGCCTCTCCGCTGCGCTACGAGTCTAGCTCCTATCGTAGCCACTACTGCACAGCGCTAGGCCAGTTTATATGTTTTTTGATCTTGCATTCTTAGACTGGATTCTGCAGATTATTGTTTCAGCACAAGATAATTCTTGCCTCGGCAGGAGCCTCGGTTCCCCGTCTGGCCAAGGTTAGCCGGACAGGCTTCTTTAAATACATCCACTGGATGTATTTTGCTGCGCAATAGCCAATTACTACTTTACAGTACTAGCCCAAGAAATACGAAATACATTTTTTTGTCAGCGAAAAATTTTGTGCTAGTACTGCTGGATTGTATTGATTCTTCGTTTACCCAGTTCACAGGATTTAGTTTAAGGCTTGTTATATTGAAATCAGACAGAAATTTAGCAACATTATCTAAAAATATTAATAAAAAAATCGAATTATGACTAATTGTTAAATTTTATTATTAATTTACGTTTAGAGTAATGTTCAAATTTCTAGATTTAATTAACCCAACCCCTCTTCGTATAATTTCTTAAAAAAAAAAATGAAAATTTATCTTTTAACCCTCATCACTATGTTCATATCATTGATTAATTATGGTCAATTGAGTGAGCCAGATAGCTACGATTACAAAGAGTCTTATTCTAAGACAATAGAAATTAAAAAATTTTACGATCAAAATGTTTTATCTGAGATTCCAAATGATGCAATGTTTTGGATAGACATTCAGCCTAATTCCAATTTTTCAAAACAAGTTAACTTTGTCAAAAACAATGAATTGATTTATGAGCGCACAACTTTTTTATCAAAAATAATTAATGGTGAAGAGTTTAATCATGGACTTCATGACATGATTAAAACTGACAACCAAATTTCTTATTCAACAATGTTTGAAAAAGATACTTATCAAAATTCTGAAAATGCAATAAATCATAATTTTAACATTAAGGTTAGGCCATTGTTTTCTGACAATTTCAATCTTGAAGAACTAGAAAGTGAAATAATTGAAGAAAATCATTCTTCTTATCTAGAGAATGGAGAAGTTTGGTATAGACTTTTAGAGGAGGAGATTGATATATCTTTTAATTTAGAAAATAATGCAATACAAATTTATTATTACCTAGCTGAGGAATATGAAACTACATATTATTCTGAAGTGTATGAAGGAATTACAAGAGCTGTGAAAATTTTTACAACTAAAAATTTTGTCAACGCTGAAGGATATTGCCTAAAAGAGAAGATTGAGACAAATTATAACGATTATCAATTCACATTTGATGATGAGTTCTTAAGAGAAAATAAAATCAATGGTAGAAATAAAGTTAAAAAAATCGCAACTATTGAAGTTAGATTTAATGAAGTTATAATAACACCAAAGTCTGATAAAAATAAAAACTATGGAATCATTATCTCTGACATAATGGGACGAATAGTATACCAAGGGAACTCTTCTCTTAATCAAGAAAAAATAATTTTGAAAAATACTGGTGCCTATTTTGTTTCTCTAAAAATTAATGGGCAACATCAAACACAAAAAATATTTGTTTTAACTCAATAAAATATAACGAAATGAAAAAAATATTTGTTTTACTTTATCTCACATCATTTTGTATTCTAAATATACAAGGACAACAATGTAACGAACTAGATAGAGTAGGCTACGCTATCCCAGAGACAAAATCACCTTATGGTTCATATCCTTCAGACATCCCGAAAGTGCCAAATGGGTCAGTGTCTGATGGAAAAAATTTGGACAAAAAACTCTCCTTCTGGGTACATGGTATAGGTGGAAATATGGAAGCATGGAGCAGAGCTCGAACGATCTCAAAGGACAAAAAAGAGAATGATATAATGACAATTGCAACTGGATCTAAAATTTATATCAATGATCTAATTAATTTTCCTGCTCGAGACATGAATACAGCAACAGCTAACTATACTCCAGGTAGGGATATTAGCCTTATGGGTAGTGAAATAAGAGATCAGTTAAACGCAGGTTTTGTAACCCAAGATGTTTCAATCAAATTTGCTCAAAAAAATAACTTTTGTATCACACACAGCATGGGAGGCATAAATACTAAAAGGGCAGAATTGATTGCGTTAAATAATAATGATCAACCATTTCCTGCAGGAGGTATTGCTACTTTTAGCACTCCTCATCATGGAGCAGTTCTTGCAGATAACATGTTAGAAATTAGAGCCGTTCCCCCAGAATATGATTTCCAACCCTTTGAAGATCAAACTCAAACTTGGATCAATGCAAATGGTGTTCCAGGGGCATTGGTGATGACTGAAAAATTTAGAAATTTTTACGACGATATGGTTATAAGCTTATCTGCAGGACCTAAAAATAAAGCTTTAAATAGCAGTCCGTTACTCTCTTTAATCTCTACAGGCCTCTCTGCTTCAATAGATGAGTTACTATTAGAGATAGGTAACTTTTTACCTACTTTGGGGGCGGGAACCTTTCTTAGCGCATCAATACTAAATTTAAAAACTACAGACCCACAATTAGTAAATACTTATAACTTTGTAGGTGCTTCTCAAAAGGCCGCATTTTATGGTATCGAAAGTCCCGAGTTAACTGTTTGGAGAGTAATGTACTGGGCACTAAATGACCCTAATCAAGTTCTTGGAGACCTAAGTAAGCCGAACTCAAACCAGGGATATTTTGTTGCTGGAGATGACAGTCGTGCTCTACAAAATTTCAATAAAATGCTAGCACAATATGAGATAAACCGCGAGATGACTGTAGCTGAGTATAACAATTATAAACCCAATTGGGTAACTTTTTCAATACCTAGTTGGCTAATTAGTAAAAAACATAAAAAAGGTCTAAAAAGCGCTATCGAAGGATTTGACAAAGGTATAAATTGGATAAAAAATTCAACAGGGTATTGGGATTTGATGACAGGAGCAAGGTCTATAACTTTGAAGACTCATTGTTTGTGCTACCCGGAGAATCCAGCTCAAGATCAGGATGACTCTTACATCTCAATAAACTGCAATCCTATAAAACCAACAGACACATGCAATGAAATAACAATACCAACTTGGATTTACAAACCAAATGACGGAGTCGTACTAAATGAAAGTGCCCAAGATTTTAAGGGCGTAAACCCTGATCATGTTTTACCTTTAGCGGAATCATGTCACTTTCAAATGAGAAACGATCAATCAGGAAAGGAAGCGTTACTTTTTCTTTATGACAACGATACTCCTGAACTATCATCTTTCAAAACTGAAATAAAACCTTAAATAAATATGAAGTATTTATTTTTCTTTTTTTTGTTTCTCAGTATCCTTAGTTGTGACAAAAGAGAGACAAAGATAACAAATCCTACAGATGGAGAAGAAATACAGGATCCATTTGTTATTGATACCTTTTTATGGTCTAAGAACATTAATGAAAATGTTTTCTTGTCAAATATTGCTTTGCATCCTGTATTCCACAATGGAAATGTGATTTGGAATCTACCTACAGATGGTGGATTCATTGCTTTAGATACTACTAATGGCAATACAGTATGGGATAATAGAGGCATCACTAATAGCGAGTTTAATAGTTTTGCTCCTACCGTTTTTAATGATGATTTATTTTATGTTAAAGCAAGTACTTTTCACAATATGGATCTAAATACTGGAAATATGGAAAGTTATGTTTGGCCTGTCCAAGATGAATTTATGGATAGAGCAATTAGTGTTACTGAAGAATGCGTTTTTGTTCCTATTTCTGAATATAAAACGGATAAAACATTTGTAGAGTGGATGTCCAGTTCAATTGATGATTTAACTCAAAATAGTTGGCAGCGCTTTGGGAGAATTGATGAGGTTGATCTTGATGAGATGAAACCACATCTATATCAGTACGGAATAAACTACACAAACTCTAAGGGGGAACCCTTATTTATCACAACTACTGCTTTACTTGCTCAAAATTCAGATGAGGAGACTGTTTATATTATTAGGGCTTATAATCTACAAACAAATGAGATTGTCTGGCAGGCAAATGATAAACGCATGGACATAAGCAAACCAGTTGTTGAAGGAGATAGAATGTACACCTACAACGAAACCCACTTTATTTGTATCGAACTGGAAACTGGAGAATATATTTGGGAAAAAGACCGCACATCTAACGGAGTGAATATAGTACATGGTTTTTACAATCTAGACTTAGTATCACATGAAAATCTTATTGTGGCTGTTGGTCATAATAACAGGATTGTGGCCTTAGATAAAGAAGATGGTCGTGTTCGCTGGAGTAGAACTTTTGATGAACAGATAAGAGAAGAGAGAGAATCTGTAGGAAGTTTAAATAGACGTATCAACATCTACGATAACAAGCTATATTACCTTAATTTTCGTGGTGACATCATGGTTCTTGATTTGAAATTTGGGCGTACAGCTAGATTTCACTTGCCAGACAGATCCTATATAGATGAAGAAAACTTTCTATTTGAAAAAAACTTTTACAGCTTGATAGTCGATGATCAAGGAGTGATTTTCGCAAATGATGGACATAGATTTTTGGCATTTAGATTACGAGACCCCTTCTTATAGGGTAATTTAAAAAAAAATCGAATAATTTGGCCTACAAGCTCCTCCCAAAATAAATTTGGAGGAGCTTTTTTAGTAAAACGCATTCAGAAAACTGATAAATGATGATATTAGATTTGTGTTCATAGATGCATCTCATTATCTTTAATAAAAAAGAAGCCTATGCGAAGAGCAATACTTACACTATACATTTATTTAACCCTTTACACGATATCATACGCACAAGCAAATCCCCCTGTATCTGGTTGTCAAAATATAATCGGCACGCTTAGAAATCTAGATACTGATGAGGTCATCCCAAATGCTAAGATCGCTCTTGAGCACCATGGAAAGATAGTAGCCGAGATAGTCTCTGACAACAAGGGGAATTACGCTTTCCAGAATCTGGAACACGGCTTATACTTCATTAAAGCGACACTTTACAACTATGATTATACTTACATCGATCAAGTAGAAATCACAACTTGCGAAACCCAATATCTTGATCTAGATTTTGATCTAGCTACAATCGCTACTCTAGATCCCGTGAGTGTAGTAGCTTCTAAAGTTACAACTACTGTACATGTTATAGTTTGTGGTAGTAGAATCTCCGCACAAGAAGTAACCCCTGCCATATCAAATGAAGAATATGATATAGAATCTGACAGAGAATCTACTGCAGAAATATCACTTCGCCATTTACCAGGCCCAGCAGAGAGAGCACCAGATAAACCCATTAAGGACCTTAGCATCTATCCCAACCCAAGTTTTGGTCTGCTAAATATAGAACTGACCTTCGAAACTTTACAACTGACTCTTTTCGATATGCTAGGACATAATCTTGGAACTGTTCCTTTTTTACAATTGGAAGATGAATTAGTAAATATTGATTTGTCTCAACTTCCTCCAGGAACGTATGCTCTTCAACTGCAGCACGAAGAGGGTACCGACATTCAGAAAGTGATCATTTTAAACGACTGATTTTCTATAGAGCAAATTGAATTCCTATGAAAGAACTACACTTTATTGGTTTGCTATTGCTTTTACAAGTAGCTTTATCTGCACAGAAGCCACTCGTCAATATTATTCCATTTGGAGAAGACATAGAAGACAGCACCTTTTCTATAAGTGGTACGCTGTATGACGAAGTGAATAAAGATCCTATTTTGTTTGCAAATGTCGCACTCTACAATGCGGACTCAAAACTGGTCAATGGAGTAGAAACTAATTTAAAAGGAGAATACCATTTAAAAGCTATAAAGCCAGGGCGTTACTTTTTGGAAGCTAGTTTCATTGGATATAAAACTAGTAAGACAAGTCAAATATTAATATTCGATGCTGCTATTAGCAATTATGATTTATACTTGAAAGAAAACAAAAGTTCCAATTTTGGTTGTTTGTTCTATTATAAGGCACCTCTTATAGACATAGCTAACCCCAGTTACATCACGACTTTTACATCCTCAGATATTTCTAATAGGTACTGATAATAATTGATAGAGACTTCTGAAAAAGAAGAGATAGAAAAAATAAAATTTTGAGTCCACTCCGAAAACTGACGAATTGCACAAAATGGAATATTTTGGATGAGATTTTTGATTTTGGAAATTCAGTGATGCCTGAGCATCAGTGGGTTGAGAAAATGAAAAATATCGCCAAAAGAAACATTTTTGATTTTGTGAGTTTTCGGAGTGGGCTCAATTTTAAACATTCAAATAACTCATCAAAGAGTCATACCGTTCTTTAGCAGCATCAAAGGTTCCCTCTTCTTGTAATGCGTACTTGATCTTGTAGCTGTAGCGCTCAAAGTTGGCGATAATGGCAGTGATATTATACATGTTTATTTTCAGTGTTACGTCTACTAAAGATTCATCTAGATTGGTATTGATGAAAGAACTGAGTATAACTCCACCCTCCGACTCTACGATCTGAGATATCTCTGACATAGAGTAGTCACGCTTTGGTATCTCAAGCACCATGATAGAACCAGGCTCCGTGAAAGAGCCAGAATCTGCAAAATAATTTAATAGATCATGCTGATTGATAATACCTAGATAATTATATTCATCATCTACGACTGGAATAATTGTCAGGTTAGATTCACCCAACAGGCCCAATACCTCGAATAAGTGATCGCTCTCTTTGGCAAATGCCTTGCTCAAAGAGAGACTGTAGGAACCAATAGCTTCTTCAACGTCATTGTCAATAATATCCTCTTCACTGATGAGACCTAGTAGCTGTTCATTATTTACGATAGGGTAATGCGAAAGATTGAACTCACTCATTAGGCTCAGCGCCTCCTCTCCAGTGTCGGATGTTTTGATGGGGACAATCCCATTGGTGATTAATAATTTCGCAAGCATAGTATATTAGTTTAAACAGCTTCTATTACAATAGTAAACGCATTAGAAACCAAATCGTTAGCAACACTAGGTGTTAAAACATGTTAAAGATACTGATTATGTCTTTCTTTATGTCTTACGTACCACTTAACAAATGTAAATGCTAGTCACAAAAACTTCTAGGAACGAAGTAGTTTTTCTTTTTGAATTGAGAATTCCTCCTCTGTCAACAATCCTCTTTCTCTAAGGTCGCCTAATTTTTTCAATTGGTCAAGAAGGCTATCCGAATTATTGGATTTTTTTTCAAGCACTGGCTTGGCAGTTGGACTTGGCTTAGGAGTGCTTGTTTTAGCACTTAATCTAAAACCATTACTTATAAAAGACTCATATTCAGCTTGTATACGCAAAAAAGCAAGGGCATCATGATTTTTTATTTTATCAAAATCTACAAATCCATATTCTACCGCCTTGTCAAGGTGAAAAAATGCACTTTCTTTGTCTTCATTGATAGAATAAGCACAGGATAGATTGAAATGTACTGCTACATCTTGGTAATCGACTTGAAGCGCTTTCTTAAATTCAGTAATCGCCCCGTAAAAATCAAAATCTTTATACTTTTCAATACCCTTTATCTTGTGTGGGTTATTTTTAGCAACTTTCTTACGGCCTAGATTTCTTTCGCGTTCTTTTTGCTTTTCGAAATTACTATTCCTTCTGCGCTCTTCAGCTCTGCGTGCATCGAAATCATCAAACCGTTCCTTATATGTATCTACTACTGCATAGCGGTTATACTTGAAATCAAAATCCTCATCATCCATCACCAAGAATGCAATTGCATCTATAAAAGCTGGTATCCAACTTAGAAAAAAGAAACATAAGTACAATACGCCTAGACCCACCTGTCCTAAATAGAATCTATGGATTCCAAACGAACCAGCAAAAAAAGCCAAAATGGCTGCTACTGTTTTATCTTTTCTTTTTCTGTTTCTAACTGCCAAAGTATTTTGATTCTATTTTAATAATTTCCCTTTTTGAACTACGAACTCTGCCTCCGTCAATACCCCTCTTTCTCTAAGGTCTTGCAGACGATTGAGCTGCTCTAATAAATTAGCGTCCAAGCCTGGATTTTCTTTTTTCACTGCACCTGCCTTCATTCTATATCCATTCTCCTTAAAGTCATCAAACTCAGGTTGTATTCGTAAATAAGCCAAGGCATCATGCGCGTCGATTCTGTCAAAATCTTTAAATCCTAATTGCACTGCCCTATCTAAATGCTTAAATGCTTTATCTTTGTCTTCCGTCAAGGAGTAAGCTGCCGCTAAATTGAAATGCAGTGCAATATCATTTGGTGATATAATCAAAGCTTTTTCAAAGTCCGCTATTGCTCCATCGTAATCGTACTCTTTAAATTTTGTAAGACCAATATTTTTCAAAGGATTCTTCTTAGGTGCTGCAGGTCTCTGCACTCTACCCTGCTTTCGTCTAATCTCTTCTCTGCGTCTAGCTTCTGCACGTTGGCGTGCTAGATCTGCCTCTTTTCTCGCCCTAGACCTATCTGTTCCTCTTTCTCTTCTAGAACTGGATCTTCTTTCTTTGCTTTTTTTAGCTCCCGAAAAAATAGAATTGACTATAAAGAAAAAGATTCCTGTTGTAATAGCAGCCCAAATACCACCATTGAATAAGGCTATCATAATAAAAAAGAATGCAAAACCACCTAGTGGATTTTTATTATCCATGTCATTTTTTTGTCGTGAGGAAATTATCCTCAAAAATATCATTTATTAGCAAATTATCGTGCTTCCCCTAGTACCAACATCACTTCTAGTATTTCTTCGTGTCGCTCAACGGTTAATTTTATCTCGTCTCCAGTTCTAAATTTCTCTATGGCAATACTCAATTGATTTGAATTATTGATCTCTTCATCATTTATAGCTCTGATAATATCACCTAGGATGATATTACCTCGATTATTTCTCAATGTAGGTTGCAAACCAGCTTGGTCTGCTGGACCACCTGCTGAAACCTTCACGATCAAGAGTCCATCTTTACCTAAACGTCTTAAAAAACCATTAGGTGCAGGTTCTATACCTAAAGTTGGTCTTCTTATTTTCCCATATCTGATGAGATCAGGAATAATCCAACGGACAGCATCGACTGGAATAGAAAATCCTATCCCAGCATAAGCACCAGATGGACTGTATATCGCTGTGTTCACACCAATCAATTCGCCTGCTGAGTTTAATAAGGGGCCACCAGAATTCCCTGGATTGATGGCAGCATCAGTTTGGATAGCATCCTGTATTGGAAACCCTTTAGCTCCCTTTATTTCCCTGCCTAAGGCACTAATAATACCTGTAGTCAATGTTTGATCTAAACCAAATGGATTTCCGATAGCCAACACCGTCTGTCCAACTTGAAGATTATTGGATTTTCCAACAGGCAAAGGGCTTAAGACAGAAGCTGGAGCGTCTATTTTCAAAACTGCTAAATCTTTATCACGTGCTGCACCAATCAAGACTGCATTCCAAGTACTTTGATCGGCCAAAGTCACAGTTGCCTTGTCTGCTCCTTCCAAGACGTGAAAATTGGTCACAATATGTCCATCCGCATCCCACATAAAACCAGATCCTGATCCTTTTGGTATCTCCGCTATATTCATAGTGAAGTAGTTCTTTTCAAAAGTTGAGGTATTGATAAAGACGACACTAGGTGCCGCTTCTTGAAAGAGAGCGATAGTTGCCTTTTCACTAGGCTTTAGATCAAAACTAGTATCTTCCTTAGCAGCCGTTGGCGTATTTATGTCTGATGCTATTTTTGCTGCACTTTTCTTAGCATCATGAGTATCAGCACTCCATGATGAACCTAAGAAGTACCCCCCTACTAATAGTATCAATCCTATTAAAATATTGAAAAAATTCTTCATATGGATTAAGTATCTTTTGTTTTTAGTCAGGCCCTAATACTCAGAACCCACATTACTAAAATAACGCTTTTTTTATGGAACATCAGTATAAGGTGATTTGATTAATTATACCACAATTTTTATACGAATAGATGGTATTTATCGTCTGAAGCCAAATTCAATACTGCACTCCAATAGAATGAAGTGTCAATGAATTAAGCTAGTCTCAAACAGTGTATTTTCAGTTAGTTTATTCAAACTTACCTTTCCTATGGTATTTACACGGCCTTCCACGAAAGGCAACTCCACCTTGATATAATTATCCGTAAAACCACTTAACAATCCTTCCTTTTTATGCGCCTCAAAAAGAACATCCCTTTCTTGACCTGCAAATTGCGCATAAAAAGCGCGCTTCTTTTTCTCAGACAAAGTTGTCAACATCGAATTTCGCTGTCTACGTACCTGCAGTGGAACAGGGTCTGCCATCTCAGCGGCAGGCGTATTCTTACGCTCACTGTAGGTAAATACGTGCAGATAACTGATATCTAATTCATGGAGAAATTGGTAGGTATCCATGAAGTCTTCTTCCGTCTCTCCTGGAAATCCTACGATCACATCTACCCCAATACAGCAGTGCGGCATGAGGGTTTTGATCTGAGCTACTCGTTCTTGATAAAGCTCCCTCTTATATCTTCGCTTCATCGCGGCTAGCATCCTATTACTCCCTGATTGCAATGGCATATGAAAATGTGGTACAATTCGCTTGGATTGCGCAACAAATGATATAATCTCATCCGTGCAAAGATTGGGCTCAATCGATGAGATACGATACCGTTCTACACCATTGACCTCATCTAAAGCTTGAATAAGATCAATAAATAGTTCTCCTTTTTTCGGTTTCACCCCTTCAATCACAGCAGTACCGTTACCAAAGTCTCCGATGTTGACGCCCGTCAAGACTATCTCTTTAACCCCTTTGGCAACTATTTCATTTGCTTTATCTACTATGTTCTCTATAGTGTCCGATCTAGATTTTCCCCTCGCTAGTGGTATTGTACAAAAGGTACACTTATAGTCGCATCCATCTTGCACTTTCAAAAAAGAACGGGTTCTATCTCCAAAAGAGAAAGCACTCACAAAACTATTGGCATGATGCACTTCACTGACTTGCATCGCGCCTTTATCTTCTGCTTTTTGCAGATCATCTACAAAGTCGAGAATTCTAAATTTCTCTGCTGCGCCAAGTACCAAATCTACTCCAGGTATCTCTGATATCTCTTTTGGCTTTAGCTGAGCATAGCAACCTACAACTACTATTTTTGCTTGCGCATTCGCTTTTTGAGCTTGGCGCACGATCTTTTTGCACTTCCGATCAGCAAACTCAGTTACCGAACAAGTATTGATCACACAGATATCAGCACCGTCCTCAAAACGATTCACCGCATAGCCTCTATCCTCAAACATACGCCCTATAGCGGAGGTTTCAGAGTAGTTGAGCTTGCAGCCCAGGGTGTAAAATGATACGGATTGTGGTGTAGCCATACTTATATTTGATGCAAAAATAAGCAATACAGCCTACATATATGGAAGTCAATTAGACCTATTATCACTATATTTAGGTATCTGTAGTCGCAATTATGTAATTTTGTGCCTTCAACCAACAATATGTACAAGTATATCATATTATGGATTTTTGTCATGCTAGGAGTAAATTCGGCTTCTACACAGACTGGTAATCAAAAACAGTTTGACATCAATAGTCAAACTACCTTCAAGGATTCGGATGGGAACCTGATCGACTTCGAGACTTTTATAGAGTGGACCAGTGGAAGTGGATATGACATTGAGCCCATCTTTTTTGATGATGGGACGCTAAAGGAAATCGTTGTCAAGACCATCGCACTCAACGAGGAACTTAGATCGAACGAATTTGCCTCGACTACTGAATTGATTGAAAAAGCTCCTCCCAAATTTGAAGTCTACGATCT
>Ga0209187_1003029_pt1 | contig 14803 bp, 10 predicted proteins | sample BantaG_FD_187430 | JGI IMG/M metagenome (GOLD analysis project Ga0209187, IMG submission 187430) | Marine algal microbial communities from Bantry Bay, Ireland - BantryBay_4 metaG (SPAdes) (version 2) | ecosystem: Host-associated > Algae > Red algae > Unclassified | place: Bantry Bay, Ireland... | reverse complement strand
CTGTAATAACTGCTGCATTTGCAGGCAGGGCGAATAATGCTATTAAAAACATTATTCCGAAGAAATGAATAAGTTTTTGGTTCATAGTAATGAATATTTTAAATGAATATTTTTTCATAGTGTAAATAGAGGTAGGAAAAGTCCTATGTTGAAAAATTAAGTCTAATATAATACTTACGTAGTTGGTGAGGCGTTTGGATTTTTTAGAAGTCAAAAAGATGATATTAGAATTAGACTTTGTTCTGAAATAATTTGTAAGTGAAAGAAATTAAATTGTTCCATAATACGCTGTAATTTTTTCTTCTAAGGGTTCACTGAAAAAAGGAATTTTTTAATTAAGATTGCAATATTAAATTTTTGTATTATCTTGAATTTAAATAATATACAAATTTTATTTTTAATAAGTTAAGTTAAAAAAATCATTGCATAGCATCGCTACGGAACTATTTTTTATGTTTTTAGAAGGAGAAACAATGTACTAAGTAGTAAGTCAATCTAATTATGATATGTTGCTTTGAGTGAAATTTCTTCGAGTACGAGGCGGAGGTTATTCAGCATAGCCGTAGCTACGCTGGATGTTCTCCAACAAAGTAATCGGACAAATTTCGCCAAATGAACTTATCATAATTAGTTTGACTTACTACTAAGCAGCTAAATGGTTTTTTTCCGCTACTCTTCAGCTATTTCTCGCTCCGTACCGTAGGGTATGCAGCTCGAAAGGAGACTCAATTAGCAAAAAAATCCTTATTTCCATGCCATACAACTTATTTCAGAATAAAGTCTATTGTTTTACAAAAAGCGGTTTTTAACCGATATATTTGTCGCACAAAGATACTCTTAATAAGAGTTAAATGAAAAGTATTTTTATGTTAAAAAAAAAGTAAAAAAAATATATGGAAAATTTAAAGGCAATTGTACCATATTTGCTTAGTTCATTGATTATTATTGTTATTGCGATAGCTGTGATTCGGGTGCTGAATGGAGTGATTGATTCGATGATTAGGCGAGAGGAACGACAAGAGAGTCCGAATACTACGCAGTTGAATTTTATGAAAAATTCGGTTCGGGTGATTATTTATACGATCGCCATTATTATGATTATCAATGTGATACCACCGTTTAAAAGTGTGGGTAAGGCTTTGTTTGCGGGCGCAGGAATATTAGCGGCAGTCATTGGTTTTGCTTCCCAGCAAGCATTTTCGAATGTCATTGGTGGGATATTTATCATCCTGTTTAAGCCTTTTAGAGTGGGTGATACGATACGAACGAATGACGGTTTAGTAGGTATGGTGACGGATATTACGCTACGCCATGTTATTATTAAAGACATGGAAAATCGACGTATTATCATTCCGAATAGTAAAATGAGTGAGGATAAAATTGTCAATAGTACGATTGGAGATGAAACGATTTGCCGACATATTACGTTTGGCATTAGTTACGATTCTAATATTGATGAGGCAATGGAGATTATTGCGGATGAGGTTCGTAAACACCCTAATTTTTTGGATAATCGAACGCAGGAAGACATAGAAGCCGGCATTGCTGATGTACGGGTAAAAGTGGTGGCTCTGGCGGATTCGTCCGTAAATCTGAGGGTTTTTGCTTGGGCACCTACCAATCCGAAAAGTATAGAATTGGAGTGGGATGTGTTGAAATCAATCAAGGAGCGTTTTGACCGTGAGGGGATTGAGATTCCGTATCCGCACCGTGCTGTCGTTCAGAAATAGAAATTTTTATAAGAATTTATACGATTTATTTATGTCACAATCTGCCTGATTTTTTATACAAAAATACTATCTTATCTATTGACTATAATTTCTAACCTTAAATCGTGCAACGTTTCCATTGTTCATAATTTTCAAGCATAAAGTCTTATTAAGTAGATGAATAAAGGTTAAATTTATTTACAATGCAAATAAATTGATAATGTATATACTCTTAAATGGGAATTATATCATAAGTGAGTACTAATCATTTAGCTAATAGAAATGCGTACTTACTTATTTTTCGATAATCAATTGTTTAAATTTATTATGTATTAATAATTTAATGTATTAACTTATCAATATTAAACTATTATTTATTTTTTACATTTTTAAATGTTAAATTCATTTATTGTAAATAAAGAAAAATCATAAAATGTCACAATTAGTGTATTTTTAATTCCATAACTGATTTTTTTCATGTGAATATTTGTGCCGTAAACACAATTATTTCATAGTTCAATTTTTTATTATCATGTCAAAAATCAAATTAAGTTTTGCTTTCACGCTTACGGCACTTTTTTGTGTGATGACTTTCTCTACTACCTATGCGAATGTCATTCTGCCTGCAAAAAAATCTAATATCGTAGAAATAGCGATAGAAGCAGCTCCGAGTATTGAAGTGGTGACAGGTACACCGATTATTACCTCCCCCTCAAACAACACACTTTGTCCCGCTCGTCAGCCACTTACAATCACGGCTACCACGCCCGACCCCAACGGCACACTACAAACGCTTATGATTATCATCGGCGGTAAGTTGGTTGCTTCTACTAGATCTTCCAATACGATTACGGGTACATTTATACCTCCGGTCAGAGGGATGTATCAAATTCACGTAGCTGCTTATTATTCAGATGGTGGCGTACAAACCGCAACTCCCGTTAATGTATGGGCACTCAATGTACCATAGAAAAATTATTTAAAATTAGAAATAAAGGCAAAGTCTGACACTGTTCAGGCTTTGCCTTTTTTTTGTTGTATCCAACAGACCAATATTACCCGACAATCCGGACAACAATTGTACATTTACTTATTATAATGCACCGACCGGGGCAGTCAGATTGGTATGGGACCCACATTCGAGCCATCGGCTTCACAATCCGGTACTTTTACCTAATTATGTTTCCTGTACCACGCCTGACGGATGTGAGAGTGAGCATCCGGAAAAAAGACGAGTATAATGGCACATGTTATTCATTTTCTTTCACTAATAACCCTGATTTCGGAGATTTTTGTCCTTAAAAAAAATATTTGTATTATTTATTTATGTTAAATGCAAAAATATACTTATTCATATTTTGTATTACTTTGATAATTAGTTTTTTTATTATAATAAAAAGAATTTAACTTATTTGTAAAATAATTATACTTTTTATTTTATAATTAAAATAAATAATAGTTGCTCATTTTTATACGAAATTCTGATTATCAAATAATTACACTTATTATTTTAGGAGACAAAAACCTATGTTGATAGGGTGCAGGACAAATCTTTAATCTGCCTCGTACCGACAACTTTAGCCGTCGCGAGAAAGTACCGAGCCACTTGACGGCTTTACAGGCTGACCGCGAATACTGTACTGACGACTTTAGCCGTCAAGTGAATTTTATTTTAATTTTTAATAAATAAAATTCAATTACTTATAAATATTTTTTCATACCCTGCGACGGCTAAAGTCGTCGGTACAGTATTCGCGGTCAGCCTGTAAAGCCGTCAGTACAGTGGCATTTCAAAATAAAATTAAAAATTTGTCCTGCACCCGTGTTGATAACAAAGCCGAACACTACGCACGGCTTTGTTATTTGTTTCATTATTAATGTTAAAAAAAAAGTTAAAATTTTTAGGTTTTCGTCATCCAATCTATGTAAATACTACGTAAATAATAACATTGTATTTTATCTAATAAAAAATATGTTGGCAAGGAAAATTTGAAATAAACTATATCAAGCAAAAAAGTTTACTTACTTTTGTTGTAAATTAAGTTATTCTACCAAAATTCTCCTCAAAACATTCTTATTTAATCATAATTTAATTAATTATAAATGAAAACTATGAAGACCAAATTCTTAACTATTCTGTTGTTGTTAATGAGTGTGGGTCATCTCATGGCTCAACAAGAATCGGACGACGGAGTTTGCGATCCGGCATCTACGATTGAGGGTACTACCGACCCTGCACCCGGTCAAACGACTGTTTGCACCGACGGTAGCGATGCCCCTACCTTTGTACTCCCCCCTTCAAGTCTCCCCCAAACAGAGTTTGTACTTGAAAGCATTGATGCGAATGGTGATACGACTATTTTGGCTATCAATAACGATGGTCTAATCGCACCAACACCACCTGCCACAGAGCTGACCGAAGGCAATACGGTGTGTGTGACGGCTATTACGTATGACCAAGCTGCTATTAATACTGTCATCAATCAAGTTAATGATCTTTGTGCGAATCCTGTTACGATGCCAGTTATAGAAGGTGCAGCACCGGGAGCTTGTGCTGCCGTAACTGCCTTGATTGCGGCAGGTGGTGTCACTGATTTGCAGAGTGTATTTGATTTTGCACAAGGGCTTGGGGTAAATATCGCAAGCGTAGAACAAGCTACTGATTTTATTGACGGACTTAATACTGCTGCGGGAGCAGTAGTAGGTGAAATTTGTTATGCTACCACAGTAGGTATTTGCTACGAATTGGTAGCCTGCCCGATGGCAGAATGTACCATTGATTCCGGCGAACCAACTATGGCAGACATTGGTGCAGTTTGTCCCGAAACGCCTTTGGACGTAACGGCTCTGTTTGGTGCACCTACCGGAATGTTTACCGATGATATGGGCAATGTAGATATGCCTATTGTCAATTATGGTATTGCTACGGGTAATGGACTCGGCGACCAGATACTGGAAGTAGTAGATGCGGCAGGTATGGCTGATTTGACAGCACTGATGGATGGTACGCAGTATTGTGTTTTTGCGGTAGCTTATTCGCAGGAGTCATTAAATGGAGTCAATGATTTTCTCTGTAATACAAGTTGTATTCCACCCGGAGGCGGTGTGAATTGTGCGGGTGATATTATCCCGGGTTATTGTGGAGGACAAGCCACTGATTTAGCGACTTTCTTTGATGTAGTCAATACGGCTTTCGGACCATTTACCGTACAGCAAGCGATTGATTTATTTGAAAATAATATGCTTACAGTAACTGTAGTCGGAGTAGATACTCCTGTTGATTTAGGTCCGGTTGGTTTCTGTGCAGATGTATCGGAAATGGCAGCTTGCTTTACGGCAGACCAATCACTTTGCCCGATGGCAGAATGTACCATTGATGCGGGCGAACCAACTATGGCTGATGCAGGCGCAGTATGCCCAACAGCAGATGTTGACCTCACAGCACTCTTTGACCCACCAATGGGTACGTTTACTGATGAGATGGGGAATGTGGATAATCCGGTAGTCAATTACGGACTCACCACAGGCACCGGACCAAACGACCTTGTACTTGATGTAGTAGATGCAGCAGGTATGACCAATTTAGACGGATTGGTGAATGACGGCGAGCAAGTATGTGTATTTTCCGTAGCTTATTCGCAAGCGGCATTAGCAAATGTAAATGATGTACTTTGTAATACGACTTGTGTGCCTCCGGGTAGTGGTATGAACTGTTTGGGTGATTTATTCGGTCCAAACTTTTGTGCCAATCAAGCGATGGATTTAGCGACACTTTTTGATGGTATCAATACAGCTTTCGGTCCGTTTACAGTGCAAGAAGTAACTGATTTCTTCGAAAATGGTACAATTACACTCAACGGTACACCGATTGACTTGGGTGCGGCAGGTGCTGATTTTTGTGCAGATGTTTCTGAAACGGGCACTTGCTTCACTATAGATGAATCACTCTGTACGGTGTGTACGATTGATTCGGGCGAACCGACAATGACAGACATTGGGGCGGTTTGTCCTGACTTTCCTTTAAATACAACGGCTTTATTTGGTCCGGCTATGGGTACATTTACCGATGATATGGGTAATGTAGATAATCCGGTAGTCAATTACGGAATCGCCACTGGCAATACACCCGGTGACCAAATACTTGATGTAGTAGATGCACAAGGTATGGCAGACCTTACGGCACTTATGGATGGTACACAATACTGTGTTTTTGCGGTAGCTTATTCGCAAGCCTCACTCAATGCTGTTAATGATTTCCTTTGTAATACAAGTTGCATTCCACCCGGAGGTGGTGTAAATTGTGCCGGAGATATTATTCCAGGTTATTGTAATGCCCAAGCTACTGATTTGGCTGCTTTCTTTGATGTGGTTAATACGGCTTTCGGACCGTTTACCGTCCAACAAGCGATTGATTTATTTGAAAATAATATGCTGACTGTAACTGTAGCAGGTGTAGCAACGCCTGTGCCGCTTGGACCCGTGGGTTTCTGTGCAGATGTATCCGAAATGGCAGCTTGCTTTACCATAGATGCTACGATGTGTCCTGATGTCATCAATGATATGGTCTGTGACCCACCTTCTACCATTGACCCGATTATGAATCCTGACCCGGCACAAATGGATATTTGTGCAAATGGTATTGGTACGCCGACTTTTACACAGCCCGGTTCTAATCTTCCATTGGTTGATTTCGTCATCGAAGTACAACCTGGTGGTATGGGTATGGAGACTATCGTAGAGATTAATAATGATGGTTCTATTTCTCAAGGCATTCCTATCGTAGATCCACTCACCGGTGGTACTACCCAACTTCAACTTGAACCCGGTGATGTGGTCTGTGTAAATGCAGTCGCCTACACCGTTGATGGTTTGAATGATGCAATTACAGCGATTATTGACCAATGTAATAATGACCCGACAGATTTGTTTGATATGACATTAATAACGCTCGGTTTCCCCGGCGGATGTAATGACTTCCTATCATTAGGCGGCAATAATGCAGCTGATTTGGGTGATGTGATTACGACTTTGGCTACGCTTGGCTTCACAATCACGAATCTGGAAAGCGTAGGTGATGCCATTAACCAACTCAATCAAGTCCTTGTACCACTCGGTACACCGATTTGCTTTGCAGCTACAGAACTTGACGACGATATTGGTACGATTTGCTATACGGTACAAGAACCAATGTGTACGGCAGATGCAGGTGAGCCGATTACGACTCCACCATCAATCATCAACTGTCCTGATACTTCTTTCGACCAGCTATTTACCAATCCCGGACCTACGGGTGGATTCACTTGTGGTTCTTTTGCGGACAATACACTCGTTGTCAATTACGGTATTGCAGACGGACCAAATGGTGCAGATAACCTGACAAGTGTAGTAACAATGGGTACGGTAGCTGATGTACCGATTGGCTCTTGCGTCTATCAAGTTGTTTATACACAAGAAACTTTCGACCAAGTGATTGATGTACTTTGTAATACAACCTGCGTACCTCCCGGCACACCGGGTACGTGCTTAGGTGACCTTATCAATGCTTGTGGACCGCCTCAAGCAGTTGATTTTGCTACTTTATTCGATGCGATCAATGCTTCACCACTCGGACCACTTACGGTAGATGCAGCCATTAATTTTATTGAAAACGGTATTATTACCGACCCTGCGACGGGTATGGTGGCTATTGATTTGAATGACTTTAACTTGGGCTTCTGTGCAGATGTATCTGAAATGTCTATATGTCCTGAACAAGATGCCGCAGCATGTAATATGATGTGTTCTATCACGCCAATGGCTACAGCAGCAGTTTGTAGTGATAATGGAACACCTGCCGACCCGACTGACGATACTTATACTTTTAGTGTAACTGTGAATGGTGACAATACTGATGCCGGTGCTACAGATATGTTTACGGCAGATATGGGAGCAGGTGGTGCTTATGGAGATGTTATTAATTATGGACCATTTCCAATTGCAGGTGGTCCGACTACGGTGACTTATACTGATGCCGATGACGAAGAATGTTTAGCAAGTGTGATAGTACAACCGCCGATGACTTGTTCAAATCCGGTATGCTCTATCACACCAATGATTAGTGTTATGCCTGTTTGTAATGACAATGACACGCCAGGTGATGCCACTGACGATACTTACACCTTTAGCGTGACAGTCAATGGCTCGAATGCGGCAGGTACGAATATGTTTACAGACAATCTCGGCAATATGGGTACTTATGGTGCGGTTATCGCTTACGGTCCTTTCGATATCAGTGCCGGAGCAACCATGATTACTTATACGGATAATGACGATGTGACTGGAACGTGTACTGCATCTATCTCAGCTATGCCTCCGGCTACCTGTTCGCCCGATGATAATGGTGGTGGCAACGATGACTGTACTTTGACCGTCATGATAGATAAACTGTGTGACGATAACGATACTACCGATGGTGCAGACGATATGATTATGTTTAATATTACAGTCACTGCGACCAATGCAGGTGCGAGTACCACCTGGACAGGTACAGATAATATGGGTAATGCCCTTGCAGGCACTTATGGTGTGACAGGTATGACTGCTACATATTCACCAATGAATGGCAGTACCGTAACATTCACTATCACAGACAGTGTCGACCCGACCTGTACAGCTACAGCAAGTGGTAGTCTTAATGACTGTGCTACCGCAGAAAATATACCTACTGTTGGTGAGTGGGGATTAATTATTCTCGCTTTAATGATGAGCATCGTTGCCATTGTGGGTATTCGACAAAGAGAGACTACAGAGCTAACACATAGTTAGATTTTTTTTTTCATAGGAGGGCATTCCGCAAGGGATGCCCTTTTTGTTTTACCTCGTTCCTATGAATAAATAAAAAGCCCCCACAGTCGAAAACCGCAGGGGCATGAACCCTGTAAAACCATTATCTTTATGAGCTGATGCTCAATTAATTGCGTTGTTTGTTTCTAAGGTGTAGATGACTGATTCGGTGAGGTATTTGAATAATTGGTCATCGTTTGTACCCGTCTTATTTTCTACTTGAATTTCGATGGTTATCCATTTATCATCGTACAGTTGGGTGTAAGTGTGTACAAAATATCCGTCGTTCAAATACTCAGCTTGAATAATATCTTCATTGGTAATCATACTTACGGAAGCCTCTGTGGTATTGGACTTCTCTTGGATGATTTCTATGGTACTTTCCCAAGTATCTTCTATATTTTCATCAATAGCATTATAAGCATACGCTATTATTTGTACGCCTTCTTCAGGGCTATTGAGGAAAATACCGTCGTCATTGTCACTTATATTTTTGTCTGTAAAAAAATCTGACGGGTAGCGAAAACAAAAATCAAATCTCGGGTTACAATACACATTTGAAGTTGAGTTTATGCCTTTTTCGAGTAATTGTTCAGTGTTTAATTGAGTGCCATCTCGCTCGGGCTGAATGTCTGCTTGTGATTGTGCATAAGTTGAAAAGGGGAATAATAGTATTGCTAATGTGAGTATTTTTAAAATTTTGTATAAATTCATATTTTTATTTTTAAATTGTGAAATAATATCTCACCTAACATCTCAAGGATGTCCGTTAAGTAATTTTTCGGGATTTTTAATGATTGGATGAAAACGGATTGGATGTCACTCGTCGAATGTTTTCAAAGCGTCAGGCGAGAAGGGGATTAAGACATCATTGCAGGGGTGGGTCTTTCGTTATGGCTGTTTTTTTCTGATTGTATGTGCAATGTTCGTATCGGAAATGGAATGTCGATATTGTTTTTGTCGAAAGCACTTTTGATGGCTATAATGGCTTTACTTCGCGCCTCTACGGTTGTCAATTCGGTGGTCGCTGGCAGCCAAAACCGTACCTGAAAACCAATAGAACTGCCACCAAAGGAGAGGTAATGAAACTCTATACCATCGCCCCCGTCTTGGGGGAAAATATTATTTATGGTGTCTTTTGTGAGCTTTTGAACAAAATTTAAATCTGACTCATAAGATACACCACATTCGACGCTTACGCGCATTTTACGGGTGAGTCCGTAGTTTTTAAAAGGATTGTCAAGTACCATTTTATTAGGAATAATGACAATATTATTATCGGCTTCACGGATTTTGGTATTGCGTAATGTAATCTCTTCTACTTTGCCGGAGTAGCCGTTGGTCTCGACAAAATCACCTACGTTGAGAATATCTTTTATCGCTAAGAAAACGCCTGAAAAAGTATTGGCAAGCGTACCTTGTAGTGCCAAACCCACTGCCAAACCCGCGACACCCGCACCTGCGAGCAAGGATTTGAGTACCGTATCAAGGTTAAGGATGCCAAGTGCCAGGAAGAGCCCGAAAGCAACGACAAGTATCGAAGCGATGTTGGCGGTCAATGTACGTACAGAGGTCTGTTTGACGAATCGACGCATGGGCTTCTCTATCCAATATCGTACATTTTGCGATAACCAATAAGCGACCACAAATACGATTAAGGCAAGCACCATATTGGGTAAATTGGTAATGGCTACATTTAGCCATTCACTGAGTCTTTCCAGCATATTTTGCCATGAAGATTTCAATTGCTCTTCCATATATTTAAGTGAATTTGAGTCTAGGATTAAGGAATAGTCTGAATGTTTAGTTCGAGGGGCTACCAGTCCATATTTTTTGTTAAGTCCTTGTAATATAAGTCTTTACAATTCGTTGACTATCAATTTTTAGGAAAGTTAAAGGGCTATCAGTTCATTCCCGTCGGCTTGTAGAAATACCATCTGTACGAAAAGCAACGCCTTGTTGACCATTGACAGAAATCATAACTCCTTGAAAAACAGGTTTTAATTGACTTGTATCTGCGCCCCAATAGACCATAAAATTTGCGCCTGCTCCACCTGCTTTATCCTCTTCTTCGATGACATATTCAATGGATTGCATGGGATGGAGCAAGAGTATTTTATCGAGATATTTACGTATTAATTTTCCATTGGTATCGTAATAATTAATATTTTCGACATAAATGGAATCTGTAAGACTCGTGTTACGAATACTCAGGGTTGCAGTCAAGAAAAATTCCACTTCTTTGGAGCGACTATATATGTGTGAATAAATGGGTACATAAACTGTATCTTGCCATGACAGCTCTTTTGCGTCTATATATACTTCTTTGGTTTCCAGCACATCTTCACCTTCTGTGTTGGGATTAGTATCTTGCTCAAAATCGCAGGAAAACCATGTAAAAAGTATTAATAAGTACAGTATTTTTTCATATTTCTTAGCCATCGTAGGATAAACGTTGAAGTAGGATATGAGTTAGTTAAGCGAAGTTTTTTTGTAGGACTTATATTTTGATTTGTTCAAGAATTCGCTTGACGGCATGGTAGGTTATTATGCTTTTTCCATCCAAGCAGTGAACATCCATTTGCGTTTTTCCATACGTTGTATGATGCCTGTGACCATGTCTTCTGTTGAGCTGTCTTCAGCTTTACAAGATACTTCAAGTACACTAACGAGCATCGGTAATAACATCGTATAATCGCTGATAATTTCTTCAACCATTCCATAATCAGAAAGTTTGTCGGGAATTTCTTTAATTTTGGCAATATCAAGGTATTCTTTAAGGGTGCTGTAAGGTTTAGCACCCAAGATACGAACTCGCTCGGCTATGGTATCAATTTGCTGTCGGACTTCATTGTATTCGACTTCAAATTGTTCGTGTAATTCAAAGAAATTCGGTCCTACAATATTCCAATGAAAGTTGCGTAATTTTTGATAGTGAATTTGATAATTAGCGAGCAAGCGATTGAGTGAGAATTGGACTTCTGCTATATCTGATTGCACTGCATTGGTATTTTCTTTTATCGTTGTCATAATGAAAATATTTTTAAATGGAAAAATAATACTTCTATATGATTTTGAGGGGAAATACCATGACTTAAAATGCTATAACTTTCTTTGCAGAAAGTGGCTTTTGAAAATGAAAAACAGAACGGACGCTTTTTCGTTTGGTAGAATTTTTAGCTCTCAAATTATGAATACCGGAGGTAAATGGCATCTTAGGCTTGGGCTTCACATTTAAGCGATTAATTCGCCTGTTTGTGATAGCGTTTTTTAATTTTGAACTTAATAATGATGTCACGTATTTTCTCTTGATATTCATGTTATTATTTTAATTTTTGTTTCGTTAGACTACTTATACAACACATAGAAATTATAAAAAGTTCACCACTTTGATACTTTTTTCAAATAAAATTAAGCTGAACAAGTATTTACTTTCTTTGTTTTTGTGATATTGTATTTTGTTTTTAATTACTTTTTAACGTCACAAATAAATAATATAAATTTGCACCTAAAGTAATTAGGATGCTTCTTTTTAGAAGCATCCTGTATGTTGATGACATTAATCCAACTCATTGTGTCATCGGGTTAGGGAAATATGGATATGAGAGCATTTTGCTTGTTTTACAAAGGAGAGAAAAAAGGAGCGTTCTCTTTTTTTATAATATTATTAAAAAATAAATACTTAAAACTATTCTGAAGCATACAAAACAACAATTAATTTTGAATGTGTGGGAAAAGTGAGGGAATACGTCTGGAGCAGTATTCCCTCGATTTAACACACTTTATTTAAATTTTTTCTGTGCCTTTTAGGAAATGGAGAGGAAGCACTGTTGGCTTCCCCTCATCCCAGAAGCACTCATGAAAACTTTTTTTTGTGGGGATGGAAAGTTGGGAGAGGTGTTTTTGCCCCTCCCTTATGGGAAAACATTATGAAAAGTTTGTCTTGCATCAATATGCAATCAAAATTATTGTTGTTTGCATACAAAGGTGACTGCTCCGGGGTAGTATGGATAGTATTGAAAATTACGTATCGGGTCGCAGTATTCTACGATGCTTTCACCTACAAAGTCGTCATCATCTCTAAGGTTTACGCCTACGCTGCCCGGAAGTCCGGGAATACTAATATTAAAAGTAAAATTATTTCCACCGTCATCTTCATGTATTACATATTTCATTCTCTCATAGTCATTATTACTCGTCCATGTGATGATCTGTTTATTGGGATAGTACCATGTATTTTCATCTACTCCGGTATGTCTGTGGCGAAGTGAGGAAATGCCCGAACCATCGTTTGCAAATGCGATGTGAAATATAAATTCGCCGGAACCTTTACCCCATCCTTCATGGTTGTTTGAAGTTTTGAAAGCATACAGACGCTCTTTGCCGGAAACTTGGTCTCTCTGACAATTTCGTGATTCGATACCTTCTTCCTCGCTTATTTCAACAAAGGTGTTATTTGTATTAAAACCGAATACATGAATATCTTGCCCGTTTAAGTTGCCTATAATGCTCACATTATCAGGGTTTTCTACAAGTAATTTTTCACTTGTCAGGAAGGCTTCACTTTCTCTGACTATAAAGGTTGTCGTGTTGGGTTCTTCATTAGCGAGTTGTTCACCTAATTCACCGTTTTCATAATATTTGATGATGGCATTTGGGTCGTTATCGTCATAACCGTTGTCGATATAGACTCTTGTGTTAAATGCTTCGGCATCTTCATTGACCATAAGAATGGCGAGTCCGGGGTCATTCGTATAAAGAAAATCAAGATTGTTACGTGCTTCCAAACCACTCGTTTCGGTCAGTGCTTCGTCCAATGTTCTACCTTCCAAAAGGTCATTAGATTTATCCTTTTCAAGATTGAAGAAAAATTCTGTTTCATAATATCCATCTTCTCGCAAAGCGGTACAGTGGACTTTGAGTGCATTTGCAAATTCGGGTTCTTGGATAGCTAATGAAAGGTTTTTGGCAAGTTCAAATCGTTGTTTGGCGATTTGTGTATGGTCATTGGTCATGTTCGTCAAATTATCTTCGATAATTGTGTTGTCTTGTTCGCAGGAGGTCATAAAAAACGTCATTATAAATGCAGTAATTAGGGTGTAAGCTGTGAAATTTAATTTTAAAGTGTTCATAATAAATAATTTAATAATTAAGAAATAATTTAATTTAAAAATGATTTTGAGGAATGGAGCGGAACATTGCCCTATAAGAATGTTCCGCTTTCCAACAACAATCAAATTTCTTTTTTCCAGAGATTTTGTATGTTGTGTTTGATTGTTGTCTGATATATACGCCGATTTGATGGCAGATATATCGCTATATCTTTATAATTCTGTGGCTGACTGTGATTTTGAATATGATGAAAAATATTCTATTTTAACAAAAAGTATATTTTTAATTTCAATTAATAAGGGTATAGAAAATCTACCTGTACCTTCATGAAAGGACAAGGTTTTTTTGGTTGCCATTAAAGCGTTGTATGAAAGATTTGAGGTGTTCGGTGGAAGGTCTTTCGGGAATAAAGGCAGGAAAGCACTCCATTAATTACAGTCTTAGTATGCTAAATTAAATATCGCACTCACCTGCCTTTGGTAAAACAATATAAAACTATTACTATGTATTCTCATTATGGAGCAATCGTTACGACAGCCCCATGCGAACCTCTGCAATTTTGATTATCATCAGAGGATATTTGGCTACCGATAAATACTTCATAAGCCTCACTCGCTCTTGGGAAGCACAGTGTGCGTACACATACATCTGTATTGGTACAGTCACTGTCATTTCCATCTATGCTTATGCCATCAACCGTCTCCGAAGTATAAACATACACATCATAACAAGCCACTTCGTCGTCGTCATTACCATTATATACCACTTGCATATCTACCTCTACACATTCGTTGGATGTATTCTGTGCTTGTAATGTATTTGCTGTGAAAAGAATCAATAAGGCTGCGAAAAATTTGATTGTCGTTTTCATAATAATTTCTTTAAAAAAGGTTTTAAAAATGATTGTTGTTGTATTGATGTTACAAAGATAAGCTATACTTAGATGTGATAAAAGGTAGATTTTTTGAGTTCATTCTTTTATTTTAAAAGAAAAAACGTATTATTGTAATATTTTTTTTATTTTAAAAGTCTTAAAATAAATAACTTATCAAATTGTATTAATCAAAAATTTAATCTAACAGAATGGCTCAAAATATTGAATTAAATAGTTCAAAAACTCTGGTATTACTTCGTCAGTTAGATAAAAAGGAGCTCAAACA
>Ga0209187_1003028_pt1 | contig 14809 bp, 9 predicted proteins | sample BantaG_FD_187430 | JGI IMG/M metagenome (GOLD analysis project Ga0209187, IMG submission 187430) | Marine algal microbial communities from Bantry Bay, Ireland - BantryBay_4 metaG (SPAdes) (version 2) | ecosystem: Host-associated > Algae > Red algae > Unclassified | place: Bantry Bay, Ireland... | reverse complement strand
CGCCGACTGCTGATTTTGAACCTTGCAAACCTTTTGTCAAAACAATCATAGAACAGGTTTTGGAAAATGGAATTGAACATAGTAATTTACTTAATGTCAATATTCCTAATCTACCAACGGATGAGATCAAGGGCATTCGCATTTGCCGACAGGCGATGGGAATCTGGAAAGAAAGTTTTGTAGAAAAGGAAGATCCGTTTGGGCGACCTTATTACTGGCTAACTGGCGCGTTTGTCAGTGACGACGAAGGCGATGATTCCGACATTTATGCTTTGAACGAAGGCTACATTTCAGTGGTTCCTTCTATGCATGATTTGACGGCTTATAAGAGCATGGATTGGATGAAGGAGAGTTTTCGGGGGTATGAGTAAAAGAGGCTTGGAAGTTTTTAAATGTAAAAAAAGTGAGATGTTGGAAGCTGGAAGCTCACTCGACCGTGGAGCTCCACATTCTTACAGACTACAGAGCGCGTTAGTGGGAAGCTTCCCACTTCCCACTTCCCACTTCCCACTTCCCACTTCCCACTTCCTCACCTCCACACCTCCACACCTCCACACTTCCAACAAAAAAATTACACACCAATATGAACTTACGTAACAACGATTTTAAAACAGGTTTAATCACAGGACTTTTGGTACCGATGCTAACCTATGGTATTTTGACATTGATTTTCACATCGATGACGAATTGGCAAATAATGGAGCCTTTGTCTGCGAATTGGCGCGCGCGAACAGTCGCCTTACTGGCCATTTGTGGGAATCTGATTCCGTTTAATTTGCATAAGAAGTGGAATCATGAGGCTAGTATGCGTGGGATGATTTTACCTACGCTTCTTTTTGTTGCGGCCTGGGTTTATTATTTTCGGGCTGACTTTTTTGGGTCGTAGTTTTTTTGACAGAATGAACATAATTTCTCGTTTAACGTAATTGATTGACATGATATACTTCGACTTCGCTGCTCCTTCGCCAAGGCTACGGCTCCCAAGAAGGCGCCGGTGGCACGCGGTCAGCACAGCGTTTTTTATTCTTTGAAAGCTTCGCATTTCAAGAAATCTTACATAAGAAATTGTATGTTTTTTGAGCATTAAAAAATTTAATTAGAGAAGTCTTTTTAATCTCTACGTTAGAAGGGAGTCCTGTTCATCATAGAAATCCTGTCAAAAAAAACCACGTTAGCGGGAACAATTTGACTTTGACTAACAATGAAATACCACATCATAGCAGGAGAAGCTTCAGGAGATTTGCATGGCGCTAATCTTGTGAAAGCATTGAAGGTTCACGACCCCGCAGCGGAAGTCAGAGGTTGGGGAGGTGATCTGATGATAGAGGCTGGCGCCAAAATAAGTAAGCATTATCGGGACCTGGCTTTTATGGGATTTTCGGAAGTAGTGATGAATTTGAAAACTATTTTAGGCAATTTCGATCTTTGCAAAAAAGAAATTCTTGATCACCAACCGGATGTACTGATCCTCATCGATTATCCGGGCTTCAACTTAAGGATGGCCAAATGGGCGAAGAAAAACAACATCCGTGTTTTCTATTACATCTCACCGCAGATATGGGCCTGGCATAGTAGTCGCGCACATCAGATCAAAAAGAATGTGGATCGCATGTTTGTGATTCTTCCTTTCGAGAAAGATTTTTACAAGAAGTATGATTACGAGGTAGACTTTGTGGGGCATCCGCTGCTGGATGTTTTTGATGGCTTCGAAGCGGATGCGGGCTTTCGCCAAAAATATGGGTTAGGTGATCAGCCGATAATTGCCTTGTTACCGGGAAGTCGGCGACAGGAGATCAAAGTGGCCTTGAGTATTATGTTGAAGATGGTGGAGAAGTTTCCGGATCATCAATTTGTGATTGCGGGAGCACCTTCTATTCCTCTGGATTATTATGAAGCTATCCTTTCGGAAAATGCGATGGATAAAAATGCCGCTCCAGTCAAACTGGTTCAGAATAAAACGTACGAATTGCTTTCTCTATCTAAAGCGGCGCTGGTTACTTCCGGCACGGCTACTTTGGAAACGGCTTTGCTGGATGTTCCGCAAGTGGTCTGTTACAAAGGCAGCCCCCTCTCCTATTTTATTGCTCGTCGTTTGGTGAATGTGAAATACATTTCGCTGGTGAATTTGATTTTGAATATGCCGCTTTTGCGGGAGTTGATTCAGAGTGAGTTTAATGAAGTGGAGTTAGAGAAGGAGTTAGGGTTGATTTTGGAGCATGGGGAGCAGGTGAAACTGAAGATGGCTTATGGGCTTTTGCGGAAGGAGTTGGGGGAAGTTGGGGCTTCGGGGCGTTGTGCTGGGTTGATGGTGGATTACTTGATTCAGGATGTTTGATAAGCCCCAAGGGACTGTTCTGTGTACTGTGTTTTTCAATCAAAACTTCAATCGAAATCAAAATCAAAAATTTCACTCGATCGAAAAAGCTCCGCTCCTAAGAAAAAGATTGCCAGTCGAATAGGGAGATCACGGTCAACGTGTGCGCCGAAGCCTTTCTCAGGAGCCGAAGCCTTGGCGAAGGAGTAGGGCCTTTTGATTTTGATTGATTTTGTAACTATTCAGCCTGCTTTGATCTGGGGGCTCCTGCGAACTGCGGGCATTTGAACTTGCACTTGATACTTGCACTTGAATTTTAAAAAGTGCAAGTTCAAGTGTCAAGTGCAAACTCAAATGCCCCTATCGTAGGTAACACTGAACAGTTACTTGATTTTTTAATTTTGATTTAAAGACCATCAGACACCCTTGAATAAATACGGCGCATGAACTTATTCCTTCACAACTCTCCCAACACCAAATCCCCCTTCCCCACTCCAAACCCGACAAAAATAAACCCCAGAACTCATCCCAGAAAAATCAATCTCACTTTCAGCCCCCACCAATACCAAACGACCAAAGCCATCATAAACCTCCACTCTAACAATCAAACCATCAGACTCAATACATATTCGACCATCCGTCGGATTCGGAGAAACTTTAAATTTAAACGAAGCCTCTTCCACATCAAACACAGCAACCAACTGCTCCCCACAATCACAATTCTCTCTGGAATAACAACTAGCAGAACCGCCCGACTCAAACAACTCAAAACGCGGTATAATCCCGGATAAAGATCCAATCCCTTCAATCAAAACCGGATCAGTAATCACCGGATCTACAAATAGCAAATGATACCGATTCCTCAAAACGCCGCAGACCTCCACCGTATCATTGGACACCACCACCGCAGACATTGGACTCACTCCAAAATCCATCAGCTCAATAGTATCACCAATTTCGAAATTGAAATCATATAGGACCGTTGATTCAGTTTGCCCGGAGCTTACATACATCACCTGCTTCTGACTGTTTTCTCTAACCGCTCCCACATATTCATCAATGACCATTGAATCAGTAATAATATATTGATCAGGGGAATCGTAGTAATAGCCCATGCCTTCCCGTCGCAATTTCTGCCAGGTTTGATTATCAATGGTGGTGTCTCCGTCCATCACCACGTCGGTATACTCGCTGTAGAAGAAATTGCTGTAATAGAATTCAGTCCATACACTTGTTTCGAAATCGAAGGGAACGTATGGGACTTGTGCTTTTGCCTGGTAGGTAAATAGGAGCGCTAGTAGGATTAGTTTTGCTTTCATGGTATATTTTTTTGTTGCTATTCAAAGATAAGGAAAAAATCCAGGATGCTAGATGGCTCAATTCGCTGGGGAGGTACGACTTCGTGTCTCAAAGACCGGTAAGCACTCCCTTTGATTATCAAATCGGAGGGATTGCTGAGTTGTGTCATTATATTCAGCTTGATGTCTACTTCTCAGATAATGAAATTGAGTGGCTCATTTTCTGACCCAGCTCAGCCATCACTTTGCTTCGCGATAGTGCTTACCGGTCTTTAAGGCGCATAAAAAAATCCCACCCAGCAACAGCCAGTCGGGATTTTTATATCAATAAGATATGTTTATTATTTTTTAGCCTTAGCAGCAGCCGTCTTCTTAGGAGCCGCTTTTTTCTTTGCAGCTGGTTTCTTCTTTGCAGCTGGCTTTTTCTTCGCAGCAGGCTTCTTCTTCTTTTTAGCAGCCGCTTTTTTCTTCTTAGCAAAAGCACCTGGAATCTCGCCTTCAATCAAAGCTTTCACTTCTTCCAAAGTCATTTCCTTTGCTTCTTCCGGAGTCAGACGTACATCATTCACCTTAGGAATTTTGACACTCTTCTTCTGGAATCGAATGAAGGGTCCCCAACGACCATTCTCAATTGCAATTTTCTCGTCGTCCCATTTTTTGATAAACCGATTGGCTTCTTTTACGATCTTTGCTTCAATCAATTCGTGTTGCTCTTCTACCGTTAGGTTTTCCGGATCATAGCGACGTGGGATATTGACAAACATACCATCATACTTGAGGAATGGTCCAAAACGACCTTTACCTTGCGTATACGGTTTGCCTTTATAAGTACCGATTGGTTCATCAGCTTTTTGCTTTTCAGCAATGAGTTCCAAGGCTCTCTCAAATGTTACCCCCATGGGCTCTTCTCCTTTTGGTAAAGAGATGAACGCTTCGCCATGCTTGATATATGGACCGAATCGACCAATCGCAACGGATACATCTTTTTCCTGGTGCTCCCCTAGATGTTTAGGTAACTCAAACAACTTAAGCGCCTCTTCCATTTCAATCGTTTCCATGGACTGACCGGTGCGTAAGTTGGCGTAACGTGGTTTTTCATCTTCTTTCAGTTCATCCGGTGCACCTATCTGTACGGCAGGGATACCGAAACGTGTCATACGAACTAACAAGGTACGCCCTGACTCAGGATCTTTACCCAGGATACGTTCACCGTTGGCACGTTCTGCTTCTTCCAATGTACGCTCTACCGTTTCGTGGAAAGGGTTGTAAAAGTTGGCCAACATATCAGTCCACACCTGATTACCATCCGCTACTTCATCAAAGCGCTTTTCTATCTCAGCTGTAAAGCTATAGTTCATTACCTCTTCAAAATGCTGGCTCAAAAAATCGGAAACCAGCATTCCTAAATCAGAAGCAACCAATCGATTGCTAAATGCACCTGTCATTTCCTGATCTTGTTTGGAAACAACTTTATCATCCTTCAAGGTAATCACGTTGTATTTTCGCTCTACTCCATCACGGGTTTCTTTTAGTACATAACCTCTGTTGACTTCCATGATTTTAGAAATCGTAGGGGCATAGGTAGAAGGACGACCGATTCCCAGTTCCTCCATTTTCTTAACCAAACCTGCTTCCGTATATCGACTGGGCGGGCGTGTAAAACGCTCTATTGCAGTCATCTGATTGAGATCTAAGATCTGCTCCATTTTTAGTGGAGGCAAAATCTTTTTTGTATCCACATCATCTTCTTCCTCATCATCATCTTTTTCCGCCAGGTATACCTTTAAAAAACCATCAAATTTGAGGACTTCGCCTTCTGCTTTGAAAACGGCATCCGGTTGTGTTGATGCACCAATTTTTACGATGGTCTTTTCCAGAATAGCTTCTGACATCTGAGACGCAATGGTGCGCTTCCAGATTAATTCATACAAACGTTGCTGGTCACGATCTTTAGTAACAACTTGTTTTTCTATATAAGAAGGTCGGATGGCCTCGTGTGCCTCCTGTGAATTTTTGTTCTTTCCTTTATATCTGCGCGTGTGCAAATATTCTTTGCCGTAACGCTTCTCTATTTCTGTAGCGATAGTGGTCAGCGCCGTTTCACTCAGATTCACAGAATCGGTACGCATATAGGTAATGAAACCTTGTTCGTACAATCGCTGTGCATTCATCATAGTTCGCTTTACAGCAAAACCCAGTTTTCTACTGGCCTCTTGTTGCAGAGTTGAAGTTGTAAACGGTGCCGTAGGTTTACGCTTGAGTGGCTTAACGACAATATTGTTGATCTTATAGGTAGCACCAACGCAGTTATTAAGAAAAGACTCTGCACCAGTGACATCGTCAAAGCGAGTGGCCATTTCAGCTTTAAGCTCTACTTTTCGACCTTTATCGTTCATCACATCAAAAACAGCGCTTACCTTATAATAACCAGCTGTTTCAAATTTTTGAATATCTCGTTCACGGTCTACAATTAATTTAACGGCAACTGATTGAACGCGACCTGCTGATAACTTTCCTTTTACTTTTCTCCAAAGGATACCAGACAGTTCGAAACCCACCAAACGATCCAGCACACGGCGTGCCTGTTGGGCGTTCACCAAATTGATGTCTACGGTTCGAGGTTCTGTGATTGCTTTTTGAATAGCAGGTTTGGTAATTTCGCGGAAGACAATCCGCTTGGTAGTTTTTGCATCAAGGCCGAGGACTTCGCAAAGGTGCCATGAAATAGCTTCTCCTTCGCGATCTTCATCCGTTGCGAGCCAGACTTCATCTACCTTTTTAGCCAGGTCTTGTAAGTCTTTGACGACTTTCTCCTTGTCCGGTGAGACGATGTAATTTGGCTTGAACTTATCTTCAATGTCTACGCCTTTGTTCCCTTTCTCCAAATCGCGGACATGACCGAAGCTTGACTTTACAGTAAAGTCCTTACCGAGAATCTTCTCGATTGTTTTTGCTTTAGCCGGTGACTCAACGATTAATAAATTCTTTGCCATATATAATAAGGTATCTAAAAGTTAGGTTCGTATTGAACGGAATATGCTTGCTTTCACGTATTTAGTAGTACTCCAAACAACAAAATATGTTCCATCTGTAAAAAGCAAACAAAGTGCAAAAGTAGGAATTTTGGAGAATGAAAAAAACATTTCTCTAAATATTACTGAAACCCTACTTAATTTCCCTGTGAAGGACAAAAGTAATGAAAAGATATTTTAAATCACATAAAAATAGTTTGTATGACCAAATTACATCAAAGTGGAAGCTGTGTTTTTAGGTTTTGGGATGGGACGCGGATTTGACGGATTGAACGGATTTACACGGATTTTTTTTCGTGAAACGCGGCCCCTTTATCGGGTAATTTCAGAAATGTAATCCGAGCGAAATAAAACCAAAAAATCCGTTCAATCCGTTAGATCCGTTAGATCCGTGTCCCATCAATCACAAAAGAATAAAAAATCCCGAGGTTACAAATATGCAACTTCGGGATCTTTTGCTTAAGCAAAAAAGCCATCTACTCTTGTCGCTTACGCTTACCTTCTTCCGTAACGGTACGGCCTCTCCCTGCTTTTTCTTTTTCTTTTTCTTTATAAAAAGCCACTTGTCCTTTTACATCCAAATCTTTACCATTCAAATGACGGTGAAATGAAATCACTACAAAATGCGCCAGGTGTTCAGGATAAGTAATCCCTGTCGAGCGAAGGTTGTGTGACAATCGTGAGCCCTGTCTAAAATACCAGGATTCTACAATCCACATGATAAAACGAATTTTCTTTCCTGCCCGTTCTTCTGGCAATGCTTTGAAGTCAGCCACCACTTTGGTTCCCATCAGTCGCTTTAGTTGTATAAAACTGTCAAAGAGGTCTTTAGGAATATAATTTCCATCAATTCGGGATTTTAGAATATTGATTTCGTATTGCTTGTCATAGGCTATTTCATCCTTTGACTTGGCACGCTTAACTGTAGTCGTTACAGTTGTATCCTTCTTAGCTGTCCTGGCTTCATTAGGGATGGTTTGCCCAAAAGACGGACTTACCAGCAGAAAGGAAAATATAGTTAAACAAAATTTTGTGGTCAAAGTCATTAATAATGTGTTATGGTCAATCTGGTTATAGATACATAATGCGTTTCCCTAAGAACGATACACCAAGGACGCCTTATTGTATGACATCCTCAAATAAGGTTCCAATCTGGTGGGATTAACAAAACATTAAGTGATAGAGGGTTGGAAGTGGGAAGTTGGAAGCGCCCACTAATGCGGAGCGCGCGATCGAAGGAAGCTTCCAACCTCCCACTTCCAACTTCCAACCTCTCTCTCACTCCACCACCACCTTAAAAGCCGTCTGCACTCCTTCCGCATCAAAAACCACATAATACAAGCCCACTGGAAATTCATTCATATTCAACGTCAGACGCTCCTGATAATACTTGTCGGGCGCTATTATTTTCAGCTGTCTGCCGTAGACGTCATAGATTTCAATTCCAAGGCGGTATTTTTTACCCAGATTAAAGGCAAGCTGTAAGTCACCCGATGTAGGATTGGGATACAAGCGTACCTGCCCTGTTAAATCACCCGGAGATCGTACACCCACTGTCTGGCTATCAGTTACAATAATGGTTTCTAAATTTGAATCAGAACATCCTTCGGTGCCGACTATCGTCAGTGTGACCACATAAATCCCGGCTTCGGTATAAACGTGGCTGGGGTTTTGATCGCTGCTATTGGTCCCGTCCCCAAAATCCCAATACCAGGAAATGGCATCAAGCGAAGCATCTGTAAACTCAATTGCACCACCGTCTTCCAAATCGATCTGAGTTTCTGATGGAGAGAACATAGCCGCTGGTGCCTGATCAACTTCTACCACCGTTGCTAAAATAGGAACACGTTCGCAAGCTTCATATTTTTGAATTTCCCAATCATAAAATCCAAAATAGGTGGTGCTCGGATTTACGGCACCAGTGGAAGTATAGATGGAACCAATTCCTGCAAGATCGTATGGGTAAGATGCATCGGTACTATATGGTATCGGCTGCCCGGCACTCAGCCCAAAACGGAGGTTATTCCCCTGAGGAACTTCCATTTCCAAAAGGACTTCTTGTTTACCAGCATCTGTCAGGCTTACAAACTTATCCGTTGAAAAGGTATTCGCAGCGTCTGACAAAGAAAAAATTCTTGGACCAGCTGTTTCAGAATACACCGTTATTGACCTTAGGAAAAAAGGTTCACTAGCATCAAAGATCAGACGACCAGCATTACCATCTATTTCCATTTGATCCAAATCGAAAGAATCTCTCCCCCCAAATTCAGAAGCTCTGACTTCAGCATAATAAGTCTGATCAAAACTCAGAGCTGGTGTTAGAAAATAATTCCCGTCTTCCAATTTCAAACCACCTTGTCCTGTATTATACCAGGCAATAGACCCTAAGCCTTCAAAGTCGCAATACAAAAGTGTCCGTCCAAACTCACAAGTGGTTACAGCATCTATTCCTAGTATGGCAACACTATAAGGATCTAACTGAGTTCGTTGAAAAAATGCTTTCCCAATATTGTTCAATGGCTTTTCGTCTTCTACACCATTCGGATTTAGTAAGGTAACCACCATCTCATAATCTCCATCAGCCAAACCAGGTCCCTCTAAAATTACTGCTGCGCGCTCACGAGTTGCCAGGCTTCCCGCCCAGCTGGTTACGAATGAGACAACTGCTACATTATCTTCCAATATGGTGGTTTGAATATCCAGGCTCGTTAATAAATCCGTCCCGGCATTTTCAATAGTTACCTTGTTACTTAATAATGCTGCACACTGTACTGGCCTATTGGCGATGTGAACGATCAGTGCATCATTTACGGCATGTGGAGAAACAGCAATTAGTCCCTGATCAAGCAGGTAATTATAAGCTCCAAGTACATCAATCATTCCCATTCCATAATCATTGTCCTCCCCTACTTCTCCCAGGTCCAAACAAGAATGATAAAGGGCACGCAGGGCATCTTTACCCGTTATCTCCGGAAAGGCTTCTCGCAACAAAAGTACGGCACCTGCTACGTGAGGTGCTGCCATTGAGGTTCCACTTTTGCTGCCATACTCGCCATCTAATTCACAAGATCGAACATTGTTTCCTGGTGCACTAACTTCTGGCTTTATTTCTAATGAACTACCAGCATCTGCAGGACATAGCGACGGACCACGACTTGAAAACCCAGTAATCGGATACGTACTGGTATTTCCATTCAAAGCTCCGACACTAAAAATATTAAATGTATCCGTATTAATATTTTTTGGAGCTGTAATGGTGGATGGGTCACCTCCTTGATTACCACACGAAAAAATATTAGCGATACCTGCTGCTTCTAATGCAGAAACCACGTCGATATAGACAGAGGTACACTGTGCCTGTCCCTCCAAATTATTAGAGCTATCCCACCAGGAATTATTGATCACCTGAGGCATATCAAGAAAAGTACTGGCATCACCATCCGGATTTAAAGCCCATTGAAAAGCCGCAATATTGTCTATAGTTCCGATACCATCACAAAGGATACGAGTACCAATCCAAAGCGCTCCATAAGCCACTCCAATGGTATCATTTGTATTTCGGTCAAGACCTAAAATAGTTCCTAAAGTATGATTACCATGGTCCCCACATTGTGATGGAAAGGTGTCACTTGAGATAACCTGACCACCTTGACTAAAGTTAACCCAGGTTTCGTTATTAGGCTGATAGTACCCAGCATACTTATAAGCAATAGCGGGGTGAAACTGATCTATTCCGGTGTCCGCACCAAATGCAATTCCACCATAGCCCGTGTAGCCCATCTGCCACAGGGCTGGTGCATTGATTGCTGCCAGCCCAGGCTCAATTCCATCAGGTGAGGGGGGCAAATTACAACTTACCTCCTCATAGGCTTCAATAGAATTTTCTACATTTATATCCATAAAATAGATATCATTCCGATGACTGATGGCCGAAATCGCCGCTCCATTTGCTTCAAAAAACAGGACATTGTTTACCCAGAACGGTTGAATCGAATTTTGATCAAGTCCTTCCATTTGTTTTAGCGCTTCAATAAACGCAGGCTGAGTCGATGCTGCCTTAGCCTGGAGCGTGGTGATCAGCTCATTTGCCCGCTGTTGAAGGTTGACCCTTCTTTGATCAAAACTATCTTCCAGCGCATCTACATCAACGTGATCCGTTAAAAGCACATAAACCAGATGCTGCTCATCCGGTGCCTCATCCACCTTTTGTTGCAAGCGAGGAGACAACACGCCCTCATTATAAGACTGAGCTGATAAGCCACTAACACACAAAAAACACAAAAGAAAGGAGGTAAATATTTTCATCTAGGATATAAAAATTTTATGAATCAGAAATAGTAATACACAACGACCGACAATTCAACCAAAGATAAGTAAATTTGATATTTACTTTAATAACAACCGTATTATTATAGTGTTTACGATACGACCAATAGAAATATTTTTAATTCAGTCTGCCCTGTACTTAGGCCTTTGGCTTTATGACGAGTACACCGGCTTGCTTTGTAGTGTCATCTTCGCTGGTATTTTTCTGGCGATTCTCCTGGTCTCTCTTATCGTGGAAAAAATAGAGCCTTCAAAAGTTCCGAAATCGTATTTTTATGGCATGTTGGTTTCTGTGCTTGCTCCAATACTAGTCTCAGCATTTTATATTCTGATCATGGGAGGAGCGGTGATGCGGGTTTTTGAATTTTAAGAATGGTGGGAAGTTGGAAGTGGGAAGCTTCCCTTGAACGTGGCTCCGCATTTTCTGTAACAGCTTAGCAAATATCTTTGCTTCGAGAAAAGTGCTTACCGGCTTGTATGCCGAAGTTTCAGCATAGGTATGTCTTTTGAAGCGCGGTAGAGGGAGGCTTCCAACCTCCCACTTCCAACTTCCCACCTTCTAAAATCAAACTTACAAATGAACAATACACCACCAATAGAAATAACCACAACCGAAGCCGCCCAACTAAGCCTCCAACACTACGGCTTCCAGGGCCAAATAAAAAAACTGCCAGGAGAAGAAGATTTCAACTTCTTTCTAAAAACAGAAACGGGCGAAACGTACACCATTAAAATAAGTCGCCCCAACACTGAACTTCAGTTCATCCAATTCCAGTCTGCCCTCATGAATCATCTGGCAGCCAGGGATATTCCGCTTGATTTACCAAGCGTTGTTTTGTCAAAATCCGGGAAGGAATTTATTCCGCTAAAAAATGATCGCTACCTGCGTATTCAAAAATGGGTATCGGGCACCATACTTTCTGAAGTCAAAAACCGAGACAAAGAAATTCTGGAAAACTGGGGAAAAACCTGTGGTTTGCTTTCTACTCACCTCGCTGATTTTGATCATCCGGCGGCACATCGTTTTTACAAATGGGATCCTTCACAAACGCTTTATTCCAAAAAATACCGAGCGTACATTCAGGATGAAGAAACCCTGGAAATCGCGGATTATTTTTGGCAACTTTTTGAAACCGATGCCCTACCCTATTTGGATGCTTTGCGCAAAAGCGTAAACTACAACGATGCGCACGAACACAATTTTTTAGTTCATCATCATTATAAAAATCCGCAGGTTATTGGTGTCATTGATTTTGGTGATGCCTTGTTTACACAAACTATAAACGAATTGGCCATCGCTTGCGCATACGCAGCCATGTACGTACCCGATCCTTTGCAAGCTATTACTCATGTTGTCCGGGGATATCACAAAGTGTTTCCATTAGAGGAAAAAGAAGTGGCGGTTTTATTTCCTTTGATTGCTGCCAGATTGATGGTGACTGTTTCTTCTGCCGCCTGGAACAGACACAATGAACCCGATAATCCCTACCTACTCATCAGTGAAAAACCTGCCTGGGATTTATTGAAAAAAATACGAAACATTCCTCCTTCATTGGCACACTATACTTTTCGAAATGCTTGTCAATGGGAGGCCTGCCCCCTAAATGCTGTCTTCCGGAAATGGCTGGCACAGCATCCCGGTGAGCGCAGGCCGATCCTGCGATTTCATGATAAAAAATTAGCAGAACTCGATCTTTCTGTCGGAAGTTCAGAACTTGGTCACAACAATAATTTTGAAACAATTCCTGCTTTCGCAAAAAAAATCAATCAGCTCCTGGAAGAAAAAAGTGCGGCTATTGGAATTGGAGGCTATGGCGAAACGCGACCTTTTTATACCACGGATGCCTATCTGGTCAATGGAAATTCAGGACCGCAATGGCGGACCGTTCATTTGGGCATAGACCTCTGGTCAGGCGTAGGCACCTCTATCTACGCCCCTTTCCGCGGCAGCGTCCACAGTGTTCAAAATAACGACAAGGACCGCGACTACGGAGCGACCATTATTCTGCAACACAATATCAATAAAACCTTAACTTTTTACACCCTTTACGGACACCTGAGTCTGGCATCTATTGAAGACATCGAAGCAGGTATGTTTGTCGAAAAAGGACAACTGATTGCCACCATTGGGCGGGCACCTGAAAACGGCAACTGGCCGCCACATTTACATTTTCAAATCATGTTGGATCTGCTCGAAAATCGGGGTGACTTTCCCGGCGTTGCATTTCCGAATGAAGCGGAAGTTTGGAAAAGCATTTGTCCCGACCCTGCCCCACTTTTTCCTTTGTACCTAAAAAGCAATCCAAAGAAATCACTTTCCGAAATTATGGAAAGTAGAAAAAAACACCTTGGAAGTAGTTTGAGTATTTCGTACCCATCGCCTTTGCACATCGTTCGTGGCTACCAGCAATATTTGTACGATGAAACCGGACGCCGTTATCTCGACACGGCCAACAATGTAGCACACGTCGGACATCAACATTCTGCCATTGTAGAGGCGGCACAAAACCAGATTTCGCTTTTAAATACCAACACCAGGTACCTTCATGAAAACATCGTAAACTTTGCAGAAGAATTGCTGGAAACTTTCCCTCCAGAGCTTTCAGTGGTGCATTTCGTCAACTCAGGAAGTGAAGCTAATGAACTGGCAATGAGAATGATAGAAGCTTACACCAACCAAAAAGACATGATCGCTATTGAAGTGGGTTATCATGGAAATACCGGACGTGCTATTGATGTTAGCAGTTACAAATTTGACGGAAAAGGTGGTAAAGGAGCTCCTCCACATACACACCTCGTCCCCATTCCTGACACCTTTCGCGGCTTATACAGGGATCCTAAAACGGCAGGAAAAATGTACGCAGATCACGTCGTCACTGCTATTAAAAAAGTAGCTTCAGCAGGTCGAATAATTGGTGGATTTATTTGCGAAAGCGTATTGAGTTGTGGTGGTCAGATCGTTTTGCCGAAAGGCTATTTAAAAACTGCCTATGCACATGTACGGGCTGTCGGCGGGCTTTGCGTTGCAGATGAAGTGCAGGTTGGATTTGGGCGCGTGGGCGAATATTTTTGGGGATTTGAGCTACAGGATGTTGTTCCCGACATCGTGACTTTGGGTAAACCAATTGGAAATGGCCATCCACTTGCGGCGGTTGTAACCACTCAAAAAGTAGCGACTGCCTTTGCAAATGGTATGGAGTTTTTCAACACCTTTGGTGGCAATCCAGTATCTTGTGCGATTGGTGCTGCCGTTCTAAAGACAATAAAAAAAGAGGGCTTGCAAACAAAGGCAAAAGAGACTGGAAATTACCTGCTAAATGGTTTTAAAAAACTGCAAACTGAGTTCCCAATTATTGGTGATGTACGCGGCCACGGCTTGTTTTTGGGCATTGAGTTGGTAAACAATATGGAGACCTTAGAACCTGCAGCCGAAGAGACTGCTTTCGTTGCTAATTGTATGCGGGAAAGAGGTATTCTGATGAGTACGGATGGCCCCTTTCACAACGTCTTGAAGATAAAGCCACCTATGTGTTTTGGAAAAGCGGAGGCGGATTTTTTGTTGGCGGAGTTGCGGGTGGTACTTGGGTTTGTTGTCTGACGTGGCCCGCTAGCGTGGATGGGACTGATGCAATTGTCCGGAAGGATCTCCTAATAAATCAACTTACCATCGACACTATAAATTTCAATTCATTCGAGTTGATCACTAAACGCTGATTCGGGAGAAATTACACTGCTAGAAATCATTGAAGTATTCACGTGCTCTACGGTTATATCCATCAGTCACAGTCTTCGAGTCGAAATCAGTGCGGTTCATAGAATCGGTGTCATTATTGTAAAGC
>Ga0209187_1003024_pt1 | contig 14816 bp, 10 predicted proteins | sample BantaG_FD_187430 | JGI IMG/M metagenome (GOLD analysis project Ga0209187, IMG submission 187430) | Marine algal microbial communities from Bantry Bay, Ireland - BantryBay_4 metaG (SPAdes) (version 2) | ecosystem: Host-associated > Algae > Red algae > Unclassified | place: Bantry Bay, Ireland... | reverse complement strand
CGTCGCGAAGGCGGCACGGACCGGGGCGCGGAGGCGAGCGGCCACGGACCGACGCTGGGCGGTTTCCCACTCGTCGAGGGTGCCGATCGGGAGACGCTGGCGACACGCCTGGCGCGCGACGTCGCGGCACGGTTGAAGGCCGCGATCGCCGAGCGAGGGCGCGCCTCGCTGGTGGTCTCCGGCGGCAGCACGCCGCTGCCGTTCTTCTCGGGTCTCGCCGCCGAACCGCTCGACTGGCGGCGCGTCGTCGTGACCCTGGCGGACGAGCGCTGGGTGCCGCCGGGGGACGAGGACAGCAACGAGTCGCTGGTCCGCGAGCACCTGCTGGTCGGCGCCGCCTCGGCCGCGCGCTTCGTGTCGCTGTTCACCGACGCACCGACGCCCGAGGCGGGGCTGGCCACGATCGAGGCCGCACTCGCGGACGTGCCGCGACCCTTCGACGTGATGGTGCTCGGCATGGGCGGCGACGGCCACACCGCGTCGCTCCATCCGGACGCGCCCGAGCTCGAGCACGCGATGACCACCACGGACACGCCACTCGCCGCGATGCATCCGCCGTCGGTACCCCAGGCCCGCATCACGCTCACCCGGCCGGCGCTGGTCGATTCCCGCGTGCGCCTGCTGCACCTGACCGGCGTCGACAAGCGCGGGGTGTTGGAACGCGCGCTCGCCGACGAGCCGCGCGTCGCGCCGATCGCGCGGGTGCTCGATGAAGTCCCGGAAGGCGTGACGATATACTGGGCGCCCTGACAGCGTGGCCCGCGTGAACCGGAGCACGGCCGTGACGACGATCGCCGACCGATGATCGCGAAGATCAGGGCCGCCAGGGACGGACTCCGGAAATCCGAGCAGAAGGTGGCCGACGTGGTCATCGCCGATCCGGACGCGAGCGTGCAGTCCTCGATCCAGGTGCTCGCCACACGGGCTCAGGTGAGCGAACCGACGGTCATCCGCTTCTGTCGCGCGCTCGACTGCGTCGGCTTCCAGCAATTCAAGCTGCGACTCGCCCAGGATCTCGCCGCCCGCGGGACCTTCTTCTACCAGGACGTCACCGCCAGGGACACCAGTCGGCAGCTCGCGGACAAGCTGCTCGATGGCGCCGTGGCCTCCCTCGTCCAGATTCGCAACCAGATGAATCCCGAGGCGCTCGACAAGGCGATCGCGCTGTACGCGGCCTGCGAACGGGTGGAGCTCTACGGGTCGGGCGGCTCGGCGGTCGTCGCCGAGGACGCGCAGCTCAAGTTCTTCCGCCTCGGGAAGCCCGCGATCGCCTACAGCGATCCCCACATCCAGCAGGCCGCCGCCGCGCTGCTCGACGAGCGCGCGCTGGTGATCGCGGTCTCGCACTCCGGGCGAAGTCGCGACATCCTGCGTTCGATCGACATCGCCCGCGAGTCGCGCGCCAGTGTCATCGCGGTGACCGCGACCCGCTCGCCACTGGCGGACGCGGCCGACGTCGCGCTGAACGTCGACGTGATGGAAGACAGCGACATCTTCTCGCCGGTGAAGACCCGGCTCGGCCAGATGGTGATGCTCGACATCCTTGCCGTCGGGGTGGCCGTGCGCGGCGGCGAGGAGATGCTCGGTCAGCTGGCGCGGGCGCGCCGGGCGATCGACCCGCGCTTCGTCTAGTCGTCGGTGCTGGCGACGGGTCCGAAGGCGGAGACGAGAAAGGGGTCGACCAGCACTCGCGCGCGAGCGAAGAGTGTGTCGGCCTCGATCCGGATGACCGCCCGACCGGTGGCGGCGACATCGATCGACAGTGGGTCGGCAAGGGTGTCGTCGGTGTCCACCTGAATCTCGAACCCCGGCGCATCGGCCGGTGGATCGACGACCTCGACCAGAAATTCCGGGCCCTCTCGGGTGATGGTCACGGCGACCGGGGCGATGGTCTCGTCGATGTCGGCAACGCCGATCCGGACCGTGGACTCGAAGCCCGGCAGATCGGCGGCGTCGACGCCGCGCAGCGAGAGGTGGTAGTCACCGGGCTCGAGCAGCCCTTCGTCGAGTTCGAGCCGTGTCTCCACCGCCCCCCATTTCGCCACCGGCTCCCGTCCGGCCTCGTCGCGCGAGAACGACGCGTCGTAGCGCTCGGCGTCGGTCAGCGCGAACCAGGCGAGCGCGTCGCCCGCGGCGATCCGTATCGGGGTCGTGCGGAAGACCGGGGCACGCAGCAGCGGTCTCGGCTCGCCCGGCGGCTCGCCCTCCACGGTGGCCACGCCGAACCCTTCGGTCAGCGTCACGCTTCCGCCCCAGCTGGTGATGATGACCTCACCCGACATGACGGCCGCTCGCAGGCTTCCGTTCTCCACGACGGTGTCGAACCGGGTGCCGCGCACCGCCGCGGAGGCGAATGGCGCGGTGATGCGGAAATCGACCGGCTGCCCGTCGCGCTTCTCGACGTCGCTGCCGATCTCGCCGCCATCGCTCTCGATGTGGATGCGGCAGCTGTCGTCCCGCTCGAAACAGGACAGGCGCACGATGGTGGCCTCGGTCTCCGGCTGGAGGTTGATGACGGTGCCGGACGAGAACTCGATGCTCACGAAGCCGGTCGGGCCCGTGACGATGATGTCCCCTTCGGCGATGTCCGCATCCGCGTCGAGCGGCAGGCCGGCACGCGAGACCTCGCCCTTGACGAACGCCACGCGCGCCGTTTCACCGCGCGCCGGTACCTGGATGGGCACGCGAATGACGTCCCCGAGGACCAGGGGCGCGCGGATGTCGGCCACACCGTTGAATTCGGCGAGGGGGCGCGCGAAGCGGGCGCTGCCGAACTCCCGGCGGGCGATGGTCAACATGTTGTCCCCCTCGCGAACGGTCAGGTCGCGCGAGATGAGGATCGGCCGTTCCAGCGCCGCGGACAGTCCTCCGAGCGAGCCGCCGGAGCGTTCGTTTCCGACCGTATCGTCCTGGGCAAGCAGGGAGCCCGGGAACGCGGCAAGGGCGATCGAAGCGACCAGCGTGACCGCGCGCGCGGGCGCGGAGAGGGGTCGGGCGAGGTCGGCGGGGGTCATTCCCGGAACATAACCCAGCGATCGGACGATGCCCACCCTCATAGCCCTTACGTCACGATGTGTGACGCATGCACGGTCGAAGCCGTTACCCACGTCACGGCGATGGGGGCCGCCGCGCCGACCGATTCGGCTCGCCGCCGGGTCGGCTCGGCGCCGGCCCGGTCCGCTTCGGCCCGGCTCGGCCCGGCCCGGCCCGGCTCGGCCTGGCTCGGCCTGGCTCGGCCTGGCTCGGCCCGGCCCGGCTCGGCCCAGCTTGTTCCCGCTCGGCCCGGCTTGTTCCGGCTCGGCCCGGCTCGTTCCGGCTCGTTCCGGCTTGCTCTGGCCTGGTCCGGCCTGGTCCAGTCTGGTCCAGTCTGGTCCAGTTTGGTCCAGCCTGGTCTGGCTTCACCCGGCCCGGTCGGACCCGGCCTGGCCCGGTCTCCTCAGTCGAGCGGCTTGAGGCGTGTGAGACGCAGCATGTTGGTCGTGCCCGCGCGCCCGAAGGGCATGCCGGCGGTGATCGCGATGATCTCGCCCATCTCCCCGAACCCTTCGGCGATGCAGACGCGAATGGCATTGTCGACCATCTCCTCGACGCTCGTCATGGGCTCGGAAAGCACCGCGTGCACGCCCCAGACGAGAGCGAGGCGACGGGCGGTGCGCTGATGCGGCGTGCAACCGATGACCGGGGCCTCCGGACGCTCCCGCGCGGAACGAAAGGCGGAGAAGCCGGATTCGGTATAAGTGAAGGTGGCCGCCAGCGGCAGCACGTTGGCCACGTGATGCAGCGAGGAGCTGATCGCGTCGGCGGCGGTATCGCCCGGGGTCGGTCGCGTGGCGTCGATCGACTGGCGGTAGTAGTCGTCTCGCTCGACCTCGACGATGATGCGATTCATCGCCGTCGCCGCCTCGACCGGAAAGCTGCCGGCGGCCGTCTCGGCGGACAGCATGACCGCGTCCGCGCCGTCGTAGACGGCCGTCGCGACATCCGAGGATTCCGCCCGTGTCGGCACCGGCGAGTGAATCATCGACTCGAGCATCTGGGTCGCCACGACGACAGGCTTGCCCTCCTGCCTCGCGCGGCGAATGATGCGTTTCTGCACGACCGGCACCTTCTCCTGCGGCATTTCCACGCCGAGATCGCCGCGCGCGACCATGACCCCGTCCGACAGCTGCACGATGGCCGAGAGGTGCTCGATGGCCATCGGCTTCTCGAGCTTGGCCATGATCGCCGCGCGATCCCCCACCAGCTCGCGAAGCTCGGTCATGTCGCTCGGCCGCTGCACGAAGGAGATCGCCACCCAGTCCACGCCGAGCTCCAGGGCGTAGTCGAGATCGCGCCTGTCCTTGTCGGTCAGCGGCGAGATCGGGAGATACAGGTCCGGCACGTTGACGCCCTTGTTGCCGCTGATTTCTCCGCCGACCATGACCTCGGTGACCGCCCGCTCGGCGTCGAACTCGACGACCTTCAGGCGGATCTTCCCGTCATTGATCAACAGCTGCGCGCCGACCGTGAGGGCGGCGAATATCTCGGGGTGGAGCAGGGGGGCACGGGTGGCGTCGCCCGGGGCGGGATCCTGGTCAAGGGTGAAGCGTTCCCCCGGGACCAGCATCTCACTGCCGTTGGCGAAACTGCCGACGCGCAGCTTGGGACCTTGCAGATCGGCCAGCACGCAGATGGCGCGGCCGCGCTCGCTCTCGATCTCGCGGATGATCGACGAGGTGCGTGCGTGATCCTCGTGGCTGCCGTGACTGAAGTTCAGGCGGAACACGTCGATGCCGGCGTCGAACAGCCGCCCGATGGTCTCCTTGTCTCGGCTCGAGGGGCCGAGCGTGGCGATGATCTTGGCGTCTCGTCTGCGTCGCATGGCGTGCGGTACCGGGTCTGGAGTAAGGAGGGTTGAAAGGGAGACGGTCTCGCGGCGTACGGTCCGAGCGACGTGGGGACGCGGGGTACCCGGCGCCCGGCATGTAGCTCGGCTACCGAAACCGCGTCCGGAACGATCCGGAGCGGACGCGGGTCGCCTTCCATCGACCACGGGATTCTATCGTACCCACCGACCGGCGCCGTGATCGCCGAGGCGGACGAGGTGTAGCCAAACTACGCCCCGCCACTGGCGTTTCTCGATGGTCATCGGATCGGCACCGCGGCGCGTACGGTATTCTTGCGAATTCCCGCCGCTCGCGACGACCGCCCATGTCCGCACAGCCCGCCGATGCCGCGCGTTCCCCGTCTCCGCGAGAAACGTCGAGCGCCGGCGGCGGCCTGCCTCCCGCCGAAGGCACGGCGGCCGAAGCGGCGGCACGCGTGGCGGTCACGCCGGAACGGCTGGAGCGTCGCCGGCGTCATGCGAGCGCGCTGAGCGCGTTGCTGCCCGCGTCCAGCATCCTGTCGACGGCCGAGCAACTGCGCCCCTACGAGGCGGACGGGCTGACGGCGATGAAGGCGACCCCCCTGCTGGTCGTGCTGCCCGAGACCACCGAGCAGGTGCAGGCGGTCCTCCGCTGGGCGCGTGACGAGGGCGTGCCGGTCGTCGCGCGTGGCGCCGGTACGGGGCTCTCGGGTGGCGCGCTGCCGCACGAGGAAGGCATCCTGCTCGGTCTCGCGCGCTTCGACCGCATTCTCGATCTGGATGCCGAGCGCGGCACCGCGCGCGTGCAACCGGGAGTCCGCAACCTGGCCATCTCGGATGCCGCGCGGCCGCACGGGCTGTATTACGCCCCCGATCCGTCCTCGCAGATCGCCTGCACGATCGGCGGCAACGTCGCCGAGAACTCCGGTGGGGTGCACTGCCTGAAGTACGGGCTGACGGTGCACAACGTGCTTGCACTGAAGGTCGTGACGATCGACGGCGACCTCGTCGAGATCGGCTGCGAGGGGCCGGACGCGGCGGGCTACGATCTGCTGGCGCTGCTGATCGGTTCCGAAGGCATGCTCGCGGTGACCGTCGAGGTGACGGTCAAGCTGCTGGCCGAGCCCCCCGTCGCGCGGCTCGTCATGGCGGCCTTCGCCTCGGTGGAGGATGCGGGCGAGGCGGTCGGCGACGTGATCGCCGCGGGCATCGTGCCGGCGGGTCTCGAATTGATGGACAGCCCCGCCATCAAGGCCGCCGAAGCCTTCGCGCACTGTGGCTACCCGCTCGATGCGGCGGCGGTACTGCTGTGCGAACTCGATGGCGCCGTCGAGGAAGTCGACTCGCAGATCGAACGGGTCTCGGCGGTGTTCCGGGCGCGGCGGGCGACGAAGCTGCACGTCGCCGCCAGCGAGGCCGAGCGCCTCTTGCTCTGGAAGGGGCGCAAGTCCGCCTTCCCGGCGGTGGGGCGACTGGCGCCGGACTACTACTGCATCGACGGGACCATTCCGCGCAAGCAGCTGGCCCACGTGCTCCAGCGAATGGAGCAGCTGTCGGCGGAGTACGCCTTGCCGATCGCCAACGTCTTTCACGCGGGCGACGGCAACCTCCACCCGCTGATCATGTTCGATGCGAACGCCGACGGTGAACTGCACCGAACCGAGGAACTCGGCAGCCGCATCCTGCAGCTTTGCGTCGAGGTCGGCGGCACCGTCACCGGCGAGCACGGCGTCGGGGTCGAGAAGATCAACGAGATGTGTGTGCAGTTCGATGCCGGGACGCTCGGGCAGTTTCATGCGGTCAAGGCGGCCTTCGATCCGGACGGTCACCTGAACCCGGGCAAGGCGGTGCCGACCCTGCAACGTTGCGCCGAGTTCGGCGCGATGCACGTGCACGGCGGCAAGCTGCCGTTCCCCGAGCTCGAGCGGTTCTGAGCGACGTGGCGACCGCGACCGGGTCGGACGGCGACATCGCCGACGCCATGGCCGAGCGCGTGCGAACCGCGTTCGCCGACAAGACGCCGCTCGTCGTGCGCGGGGCGGATTCGAAGCGCGCGCTCGGGCACGATCCGGTCGGCGAGACGCTCTCGACGATCGAGCACCGTGGCATCGTCAATCACGAGCCGACGGAGCTCGTGCTGACGGCCCGTGCCGGCACCCCGATCGCCACGTTGAACGCGGCGCTCGCCGCGTCGCGACAGATGATGCCGTTCGAGCCACCGGACGGTGGTGGCACCTTGGGCGGTGTCATCGCCTGTGGCCTGTCCGGTCCGCGCCGCCCCTATGCGGGTGCCGCTCGGGACTACGTGCTGGGCACCCGCGTGATCAGCGGCCGCGGCGAGATTCTCGGCTTCGGCGGCGAGGTCATGAAGAACGTCGCGGGCTATGACGTCTCGCGCGTGCAGACCGGCGCCTTCGGCACGCTCGGCGTGCTGCTGGACGTCTCGATGAAGGTGCTGCCGATGCACGAGCTCGAGATCACGCTGCACCATGCCCTCGACACCGCCGGCCAGGCGGGTTCCGGTGAGGGCGTCGGGGCAGGCGGTGCGGCGGACGGCGCAGGACTCGGACCGGCAGGCTCGCTGGTCGCGCTGGCTCGACGACCCTGGCCGCTGACCGCCTCGGCGATCGTCGGTACCGATCGCTATATCCGGCTCGGCGGGAGCGCGGTCGCGGTCGAAGCGGCCGCCCGCGAGCTCGGAGGCGAGCGCGTGAACGACGATGCCGCTCCCTGGGAGGCGATCCGCGAGCGCACCCATCCGTTCTTCGACGGCGAGCGGCCGCTCTGGCGGATCGCCGTGCCGGATCACGCCGCGGCCATCGATCTGGACGGCGACTGGCTACTCGACTGGGGCGGCGCACAGCGTTGGCTGCGAAGCGAGGCGGCGCCCGCCGCGGTATTCGCCGCCGCCGCGAAGGCCGGTGGACACGCCACCCGCTACCGACGCGGCATCGGTGCAGGGGAAATCGAAGCGGTCGACGGGCCTCTCTTCCAGCCGCTCGTCGGCCCCTTGCAACGCCTCTCGTCCCGGTTGCGCGACAGCTTCGACCCGCACCGCGTCCTGAATCGCGGCCGCTATCATCCCGAACTGGATTGACCGGCGCGCATGCAGACTCAGATCAGTCCGGCACTGGCCGACGACCCGCGCGTCATCGAGGCGGAGCAGCAGCTCAGGCGGTGCGTGCACTGCGGCTTCTGCCTCGCCACCTGCCCGACCTACAATCTCGTCGGCGATGAACTCGACAGTCCGCGCGGTCGCATCTACCTGGTCAAGCAGGTCGTCGAGGGTCACGTGCCGACGCGGAAGACGCAGCATCACCTGGACCGCTGCCTGACCTGTCGTGCCTGCGAGACCACGTGCCCGTCCGGCGTCGAGTACGGGCATCTGATCGATCAGGGCCGGGCCCTGGTCGAGGAACGCGTCGCCCGACCGCTGCACGAGCGACTGCTTCGGAAGGCGCTGCTCGCGATGTTGCCGTACCCGGCCAGGGTCGCGCCGATGATCCGGCTGGGACAGCTCGTCCGACCCGTGTTGCCGAAGGCGCTGTCGGTGCACGTGCCCGAGCGGCAGACACCGGGCGAGCGGCCTGTCCGGGCGACGCCGCACGCCCGCCGCATGCTCGTGCTCGAGGGCTGCGCGCAGAAGGCGATGACGCCGGCGACCAATGCGGCAGCGTCCCGGGTGCTCGACGCATTCGGCATCACGCTGGACAGCGCGCCGCGTGCCGGCTGCTGCGGAGCAGTGCACTTTCACCTGAACGAGCAGGACGCCGCGCACGATTTCATGCGTCGGAACATCGATGCCTGGTGGCCCGCCATCGAAGCCGGATGCGAGGCGATCATCGTGAGCGCGAGCGGCTGCGGCGTCATGGTCAAGGAGTACGGACACGTGCTCGCCGATGACCCGGACTATGCCGACAAGGCCAGCCGAGTCGCCGAGCTGGCGGTCGATCCGGTGGAAGTCGTCGCGCGGGAGGACCTCGCCGCTCTCGCGCCGCGCGTGCGCGACGCGGCCTCCGCGGTCGGTCGGGTCGCCTACCATCCGCCGTGCACGCTGCAGCATGGCCAGAAGCTGCCCGAGACCGTCGAGCGACTGCTCGGCGAGCTCGGCTTCGAGCTCGTGCCGGTGGCCGACAAGCATCTCTGCTGCGGATCGGCCGGTACCTACTCCATCCTGCAGCCCGCGATGAGCGGCAAGCTGCTGAAGAACAAGGTCGACGCGCTGACCGCGCACGCGCCGGATATCATCGCCACGGCCAACATCGGCTGCCAGTTGCACATCGCGGGCGGCAGCGGACGACCGGTGCTCCACTGGATCGAATTGATCGATCGGGTGCTGAGTGCCGCGCCGGCCGATCCCGAACACTAGACTCGACACCATGCGCCACTACCTTCATATCGATCTCGCCACGCGAGCCATCCGCAGCGACGCCCTCGAGGGCGAGGCGATCGTGCGGGCAGGGCGTCACCGCATCGCGCGAACACTTCTCGACGCGGACGCGGCCGGCGTCGATCCTCTCTCGGGCGCCAACCCCCTGATCTTCTCTGCCGGGCCCTTCGCCGGCACGAACTTCTCGAACGCGAACCGCATCAGTGTCGGCTGCAAGAGCCCGCTCACCGGTGGCGTGAAGGAATCGAACGGCGGCGGCACCTTCGCCTTCGGGCTCGGCCAGCTCGAGATCGCAGGCTTCACCCTCGAGGGTGCTGCCGACGCGTGGACGTTGATCCACATTCGCAAGGCGGACGAGAACGGCGCCCCGCAGATCGAGTTTCACGATGCCACCGAATTCCTCGGCGCAGGCAACTTCGCGACGGCCGCTCGGCTGCACGAGCGCTTCGGCAAGAAGGTCAGTCTTGCATTGTGCGGCCCGGTCGGCGAGTACGGTGGCCTGCTATCGGGCATCGCCTTCAGCGACATCGACCTGCGGCCCTCGCGTCTCGCCGCCCGCGGCGGCGTCGGCGCGGTCATGGGCTCGAAGAAGGTCAAGGCGATCGTGGTCGATCTCGATCGCATGCCTGCCCTGCACGATCGGAAGAAGGTCATGGGCGCGGTCAAGGCGTACCGGAAGCTGCTCGACGCCGAGCCTGCCATCCAGGCCTTCCAGCAGACCGGCACGGCCATGGTCGCGGACTACACGAACCACGTCGGCGGCATCCCGGTGCGAAACTTCAGCGGCGGGCGGGCGGTGGACACCGATGAGTCGCCGTTTCGACTCGGCGGCGACTTCCTGCGGGAGCAGAACCTGGAACGGGGTGGCGAGCAGACTCACGCCTGCATGCCCGGCTGCATCATCCAGTGCAGCAACGTCTATGCGGACGCCGACGGCAAGGAGATCGTCTCGCCGATCGAATACGAGACCATCGGCCTGCTCGGCACCAACTGCGGACTCGACGATCCGGACGCGCTCGCTCACCTGAACTTCCAGGCCAACGATCTCGGCATCGACACGATCGAGCTCGGCGGTACCATCGGCGTGCTGATGGACGCGGGCAAGGGTGCGTTCGGGGATGCCGCCTGGATGCACACGGTCTGTGACGCCTTGCGCGCGGGCGACGAGGAGGGGCGCTTCTGGGCGCAGGGCACGGCCGCCGTCGGTGAAGCGCTCGGCGTCGCTCGCGTGCCCGTGATCAAGCGCCAGGCGATCAGTGCCTACGACCCGCGCGTGATCGAGGTGACCGGCCTGTCCATGATGTTGACCGCGCAGGGGGCGGATCACACGACGGGCAACCTGCCGTCCTACGACAGCGCCGGCAAGGGTGTGGACGAACTGGTGGCCGCGAGCATGGACATTCAGGTGATGTGTGCGGCCGCCGACTCGCTCGGTCTGTGCGTGTTCGGCCGTTCGGTCACCAACGAGCAGCTTGCCTTCATCGTGCAGGCGATCAACGACGCGCACGGCACGGCGCTCGAGGCAGGCTTCTACGCGACGCTCGGGCGGGAGACGCTGGAGATGGAGAATCGCTTCAACGCGCTCGCGGGCTTCTCCGAGGCGGACGACGAGCTACCGGCCTTCTTTCGCGACGAGGCGCTGCCGCCGTCGCAGCGCACCGCACGGTTCGACGCCGCCGAGGCGAACGCCGCGGCGAGGCGCTGGTGGGACGGGGCGCTCGGCGCGTGAGCGCGCGCGTTCATCGTCGCCTCGCCGCCGCGCTCGTCCTGCTGGCCTCGTCGTCCGTCACGGACCGTGCGCTGGCGCACGAATACTGGCTGGACCCCTTCGACGCGACGCTCGCGACGGGCGAGCTGCTCGCGGCGACGGTGCGCAACGGGCAGGAGTTCGTCGGCACGACCTTCCCCTACGATCCGAACCGGATGGCGCGGCTCGATCTCGTGGCGCCCGACGGCACGAGACCGGTGCCGGCGCGCCTCGGCGACTTCCCCGCGGTGCAGGTGACGGTCGAGCAACCGGGCCTGCATCTGGTCGTGCTCGACACCTACCCCAGGCCGCTCGTCTACGAGGAACTGGACAGTTTCGCGGAATTTCTCGCGTACCACGGTCAGGACGGCATTCTCGAGGCCCACGCGGCGCGAGGGCTGCCGGAGACCGATATCGCGGAGCGTTACTACCGGCACGTCAAGTTGCTCGTGTCGGTCTCCGAGCAGGCCGTGCCTGTTGCGGAGCCGGCAGGCACCGAACGCGAGTCTGCCGACGTCGACGCGGCGGCCGACGGGGTCGACGCGCCGCAGGGACAGGCGCTCGAACTCGTGCCGGAGAACGACCCCTATCGCGAGGACACGCTGCAACTGCAGTTGCTGACGGATGGCGTACCCTTCGCGAACGCGCAGATCGAGCTGTTCGAGCGCACGCCGCGCGGTGAAGTGACCCGAACACTCGTGCGCAGCGACGCCGAGGGCCGCGCACGCTTCGATGTCGCTCGACCCGGGGAGTACCTCGTCAACGCGGTTCGCGTGACCGAGGCGGCCGGCCCGCCGCTCGACGACGAGAGCGAGCGGCCGCACTGGCAGAGCCGCTGGGCCTCGCTGACCTTCGAGAAACCCTGAGCGTGGCCTCGGCTGTCGACGTTCACGAACATCGATGGCAACCGGCGGCGGGTTCGACCGCGCGACGGCAGGGTGTCTACATCCTCCACGGCATGAGCGAGCACGCCGAGCGGTACACGCGACTCGCCACCCGCCTCGCGAGCGAGGGGTGGCAGGTAGCCGCGCACGATCACCCCGGTCATGGGCGGTCGAGCGGTCGGCGCGGCGTGCTGGAGACACCCGACGAATTGGTCGACGGCGCCGCGCAGGCGATCGCCGCCTTCGCGAGCGACACGGGCGCGCCGCCACTGATGTTCGCCCACAGTCTCGGTGCGGTGGTCGCCACGGAGCTGCTGGCCAGGGGAGATGTCCCGATCGCCGGTCTCGTGCTGTCGGCGCCGGCGATCGTGCCGCGCCTCTCGGCGATGGACCGCCTGAAGCTGAGCGTGTTGTCCACGGTCGCGCCGTCGCATGCGCTCGAGATGCCCTACGATGCAAGCCGGCTGACGAGCGATCCGGACGAGATCGCCGCCGCCCATGCGGACGCACTGATCCACCACCGGAAGTCGGCGAGCCTCGTGCGCTGGTTGGTCGACGCCGCCGGGCGCGCGTTGAAACGCGCCCCCGAGATCGACGTGCCGACGTTCGTCCTGATCGCCGGCTCGGACTTCCTCATCGATACCGACCGCACCCGCGAGTTCGTCGCGCGGCTGACGCCGGCGCTCGTCGACTGGGTGATCTACGACGACTACCGGCACGAGCTGCTGAACGAGACCCCGGAACGTCGCGAGCGGGTCACCGACGATATCGTTCGCTGGCTCGACGCTCACGCCTGATCACGAACCCGCTGCCCGACGTCGTCCTGGCCGATGCCGTTCTCGCGTCGGTGTCGCCTCTGCCTACGCGGGCCCTGGTTGATGCAGCAGGCCTTACTGGCGCAGGAAAGGCGGCGACTCGAGGACGACGGGACGGGCCCCGGGCGAGCTGCCGTCGCGCGCCGGGTCGATCTCGTCGTCACCGAAGTACAACTCGTTGCCGGTGGTGAAGGCGATGTCGTAAATCGTTTGCGGCGGAACCGACTGCGAGACGCCGTCGACCGTTGCGCTGTCGAACGACACGTCGATGTTCGTGGCCTGGCCCAGCGCCGTGTCGGTCGTGTCACCCGTAAAGACGATGACCGCATCGATGACGATCTCGGCTGGCATGTTCGGTACGCTGCAGGCGCTGTCGGTGTATTCCAGAGAGCGCACGCTCGACGACGTGCCGTTGTTGGTCAGCGTCGTGACCGAATAACCGTCCGAGAGATCGGTCGGGTCGTTCACGGTGCAGGCCTGCAGCCAGACGCCGTCGAAGGCCGTCGTGGTGCCCATACCCCCGGTGGCGGTCGCGTCGCCGTTGCCGTCCGTTTCGCCGGTGGCGATCGCGTCGCCGTTGCCGTCCGTTTCGCCGGTGGCGATCGCGTCGCCGTTGCCGTTGCCGTTGCCGTCCGTTTCGCCGGTGGCGGTCGCGTCGCCGTTGCCGTCAGTTTCGCCGGAGGCGGTCACGTCGACGATGCCCGTCGTCACCCCCGTGGGGATCATGCCGCCGGTGCCACCGGTGGCGGTCATGTCGCCGAGGCCGGTCGTGCCTCCGGTGGCGGCCATGTCGTCGGCCGGCGCGTTGACGACGGTCGTTGCCGGCGCGGGGCCGTCGTCGTCGTTTCCGCTGCCGCAGCCCACGGCGACGAGGGAGCAGAGCAGCGCGCTCGGCAGGGTGAGGGCACTCGGGGTTCGGAGGGTCATCGCGTTCGTTTTCCTGGGCGAGGATCGAGGCGCTCAGTATGGCGCAGGCTCCTGCGATCCCGGGTGGGCGGGTTCGGCACTTTGACCACGACGGGGACTTGACCGTCGTCGATGTCGCGTTCTCACGGCGATTCGCCCATCGTGTCCGCGACGAAGGCGCCCCGTTCGCCCATGGGCTGGCTGCCGCCGATCGTCGTGTCCCGCGCCGTCTGATGTTCCATCTCGGCGTTCAGGACCGCGCCCAGCATGATCGCGAAGGCGGTCAGGAAGAACCAGAGCAGCAGCACGATAATGGCGCCGAGCGTCCCGTACGTCTCGTTGTAGTTCCCGAAGCTCGATACGTAGTAGGAGAAGCCGGCCGAGCCCGCAATCCACAGGATCGTCGCGACCACCGCGCCCGGGGAGACCCAGCGCCAGCGCGCCGGACGTCGGGGTGGGGCGAAGCGATAGAGAACGCCCAGCGCGAGCATGACGAGCCCGCAGAAGATGACCCAGCGCCCGACGCTCGCGATTAGCGTCACCACGCCGGATGCCGGGGGCAGCCACGAGAGCAGCACCGGCAGGGCGACCAGCAGCGCGATCGTCGTCACCAGCACCATGATCGCCCCGAAGGTCAAGACGTAGGTGAGCAGGTTCATGCGAATGATGCCGCGCGTCTCGCGCTCTTCGTAGGCCACGGTGATCGCCCGCACGAGGGCGTCGATGCCACGGCGCGCGCTCCAGATCGCGAACAGGATGCCGCTCAGCAAGCTGAAGCCGAGGGTCTGCTCCGCGCGGCTCGCCAGGGCGACGAGCTGGTCGCTGATGATGGTCGCGACGTCGCTCGGCAGGATGTCGGCTAGCCCGTCGAAGTTGGCCGCGACATCGGCCGGATCGGCGATCAGCGCGTAGGTGGTGACGATCGCGCCGAGTGCCGGGAACAGGGCAAGCATGGCGTAGAAGGACACGCCGGCCGCAAGGATGGACACGTTCTGCGCGCCGACCTTGTCGAACACCCGTCGCAGGATGTCCCACCAGCCGCGCGGCGGAATGGCGAGCGGCGTGCTCGCGTCGCGCCCGCGGTGCGTCTCCTCGAGCACGCCGGGGTCGGTGGTGGCATGGCCGCGAAAGGCGTGCTCGGCCGTCGCGCCCGGCACCTCCGCCGAGGCCGGACCGGGATCGTCCGGACGCTGACTCACGACGCGTCCCCCTCGACCCGGCTGACGGG
>Ga0209187_1003023_pt1 | contig 14818 bp, 12 predicted proteins | sample BantaG_FD_187430 | JGI IMG/M metagenome (GOLD analysis project Ga0209187, IMG submission 187430) | Marine algal microbial communities from Bantry Bay, Ireland - BantryBay_4 metaG (SPAdes) (version 2) | ecosystem: Host-associated > Algae > Red algae > Unclassified | place: Bantry Bay, Ireland... | reverse complement strand
AAAAACATTTTGAAGAAATGTGGAAAACACGATTAAAAATAAATTGTTGATTTCTAGAAAAAAAATAAAATTTTAAACTTATGAAAAACCTAATAAATACCTTACTACTGGCCATGTTAATTGGAGTAACTGTGACCGCTCAGACAGGCTATAAAGTTGGTGACACAGCTGCGGATTTCTCTCTTAAAGGAGTTGACGGCAAAATGCATTCTCTTGCCGACATGAAAGATGCAAAAGGATATGTAGTTACTTTCACGTGTAATCACTGTCCATACGCTATAATGTATGAAGATAGATTAGTAGCACTACAGAGTGAGTTTGGACCTAAAGGTTATCAAGTTGTTGCTATTAATCCAAATGATCCTGAAGTGAAACCTGATGATTCTTTTGAAAACATGATGATTAGAGCTGAGGAGAAGAAATTTAACTTTCCTTATTTAATAGATGAAGGACAGAAACTCTATCCAGTTTTCGGTGCGACTAAAACTCCTCATGTGTTTTTATTGGATAATAAGTTAGAGGTTAAGTACATTGGAGCTATAGATGACAATGCTAGAAATGCAGAAGCGGTTGAGGATAGATACTTAGCGAATGCTATAAATGCACTTGAAGCAGGAAAGAATCCTGATCCATCGATGACTAAGGCTATTGGCTGTAGTATAAAAACAAAATAATCAATCATATTAAAATGTTTGAAAAATGGAAACAGATGTAATTTGTTTCCATTTTTTATTATATCCTGCTTATAGATATATTACCTTTAGCGATTCAATATAAATAATTGAAACGCTGATGACAGAGTTTTACCCAAAAGAGGCATAATATTATTGCCCTTAGGTTTTTATTGTAAAGATTTTGTGAAATAAGCTATTAGCACCCTTTTAGATTATAAACATACATCGTCGATTTTTTGTGGAAATAAAATTTTAAACATATGAAAATAGCAATATTTCCAGGATCATTTGACCCAATAACTAATGGCCATATTGACTTGGTTAGAAGATTCGCTCCTTTATTTGATAAGATTATTGTAGCAGTAGGCGTCAACTCTGCAAAAAAAGGACTTTTTTCTGTAGAAAGAAGGATGAAATGGTTAAATGAAGTTTTTGAAAATGATCCAACAATTGATGTAGGGCAGTTCGAAGGTTTGACAGTTAATTTTTGTAAAAATAAAGGAGCAAAATATTTAATTAGAGGACTCAGAAATGCTTCAGATTTTGATTACGAAAAAACGATTTCACAGCTTAATAACATTATCGGAGATAATGTAGAAACCCTTTTCCTCATTTCAAAGCCAGAGTTTTCTCATATTAGCTCTACTATTGTAAGAGAAATTATCAAAGGAAAGGGAGATATTTCTACATTTGTACCAGAATTCATGGCAGACGAGATCGATGAAACAATTTGAATATAACCATATAATAACAATCTTAACCAAAATAAATAAATAAATAGAATGGCTAACGCATATTTTGAAGTACCAATAGCAACTAACGAACCTGTATTGAGTTATGCTCCAGGATCAATTGAAAGAGAAAATGCTGCTGAAGCATATAAAGCTATGCTAGATGGTCATATGGATATCCCGATGTACATTGGGAATCAAAGAGTGACAACAGATAAGAAACACGATATACATCCTCCTCATCAGCACAAAACTGTAATCGGATCATATTCTGAGGGAGATGCGAGTCATGTCACAGCGGCTATTGATGCAGCTCTAGAAGCAAAAGAAGCTTGGGCTAATCTTCCATGGGAGGACAGAGCAGCAATTTTTCTTCGTGCAGCGGATCTTTTGGCTGGTCCTTTTAGATCTAGAATGAATGCAGCAACAATGCTTGCACAATCTAAGAATATATATCAAGCAGAGATTGATGCTGTTTGTGAACTTTGTGATTTCTTTAGATACAACGTGCAGTTTATGCAAGAAATGTATCAGCAACAGCCTGAATCTGCTCCTGGGGTGTGGAACAGATTAGAGTATAGACCATTGGAAGGCTTCATTTTTGCTTTGACTCCTTTTAATTTTACTTCGATAGCTGCTAACTTATGTTGTGCACCAGCGATGTTAGGAAATACTATCGTCTGGAAACCAGCTGAATCACAGATTTATTCTGCACAGATTATCATGGAAGTATTGCAAGCTGCTGGACTACCAGATGGTGTAATTAATCTAGTATTTGTTGATGGACCAACAGCTGGTGAAGTTGTTTTCTCACACAAAGACTTTGCAGGACTTCATTTTACAGGAAGTACTGGTGTATTCCAAACATTATGGAAAAACATCGGAAATAATATTACAAAATACAGGTCTTACCCTAGGGTAGTAGGAGAAACAGGCGGTAAGGATTTTGTTGTGGCGCATGGTTCTGCAGATCCAGTCGTAGTTGCCACAGCATTAGCGAGAGGAGCATTTGAATTTCAGGGTCAGAAATGTTCGGCAGCATCTAGAGCGTATATTGCTGGTTCAATTTGGGATGATGTAAAAGCTAATCTCGTAGCAGATGTAAAATCATTCAAAATAGGTTCTCCTGAGGATATGGGGAATTTTATTAATGCAGTAATAGATGAAAAGGCATTTGATAAGATCGCCTCGTATATCGATAAAATCAATGCTGCAGATGATGCAGAGGTTTTAGTTGGGGGTGGCTATAATAAGTCTGAAGGATATTTTATTGAACCTACCGTTGTTCGTACAAGTGATCCTAAATTCTTGACAATGTGTGAGGAGATATTCGGACCTGTGATGACGATTTTTGTATATGATGATAGAGATTTCGAAGGTGTTTTGGATTTAGTAGATGATACCTCTCCATATGCACTTACTGGATCAATCATCTCTAATGATAGATATGCTACTGAATTAGCAATGAATAAATTGAGAAATGCTGCAGGTAATTTCTATATCAATGACAAACCAACTGGCGCTGTCGTAGGACAACAGCCTTTTGGTGGAGCTAGAGGTTCTGGTACGAATGATAAAGCTGGGTCAATATTGAATTTATACAGATGGGTTAGTCCTAGAACTATAAAAGAGACTTTCAATCCGGCAAGAGATTATAGATATCCATTTTTAGGATAAATGATGATCTTTTAGAATAATTTTAATGAAGAACTGTAAACCTTTTATGTTTGCAGTTCTTTTTTATTTGGTTTAGACATTATATATGAATATAAATTTTACAAAATATCACGGTACAGGAAACGACTTCATAATGATCGATGACAGATCGGAATCTTTCGATGAGTCTGATGTGAAGTTAATCGAAGCGATGTGCAGTCGTAGATTTGGTATAGGTGCGGATGGGCTAATATTGTTGCGAAATGAAGAACAACATGATTTCAAAATGGTGTACTTCAATTCTGATGGACGTCAAAGTTCAATGTGTGGTAATGGAGGGAGATGTTTGGTGCATTTTGCTCATTCGTTAGGTGTATTTGAAGCGTCATGTAAATTCGTAGCAATAGATGGAGATCATCTTGGTGAGGTTCTTGGTGATGGGACTGTAAAGCTAAAAATGGGTGATGTTAATGAGATTAATTCAGACGGAAGTGATTTTGTGCTGGATACTGGTTCGCCGCATTACGTACAACAGGTTCATAATATATTGGAGATGGATGTAAAAAGGGATGGTGCAGCAATCAGATATTCTGATAAGTACAAAGTACAAGGGATTAATGTGAACTTCATCCAATTAGAAGATGGGATTCTTAATGTCGCTACTTACGAAAGAGGTGTAGAGGATGAGACTTATTCTTGTGGGACAGGCGTTACAGCTTCCGCTTTGATCGCACATCAACGCCACAGTATTAAAAGTCCAGTTTCGATAAAAACCAAGGGAGGAGAATTAAAGGTACATTTTAAAAAGTCAAGTAATGGATATGATGATATTTGGTTAGAAGGACCTGCTATAAAAGTTTTTGATGGAGTTTGGACGTCAAAAAGCTGATCAGTTTTTATATCTTAATATAGGATGCACATTTATTTCAGTCTTAGCCAAATATAAAATATTCGTAATTCCTACTCCTTCTTTGAATATCGATTTTAGATACGCAATTCCATAATCACCAATATTATCCTTGGGAGTGAATAATGCTTCAATCGCCCAATCACTATTTGTTTCTTTTAGATAACTATCTGCAGGAGAAATCATATTAATTTCTACATCTTGATCGTTTGTTGCCAATGTCGCAATCAACGCAGAAATCATTACTTGTGGGATATAATTGACATCATCTTTTTTGACTTGTACAAGAACTAAAGTTTCGCCTTCATCGATTTCAATACCGAAGTTGTAGTTAAAGTATTTTACTTTCCCAGAAGGAATTAGTTTAGGAGTCTGTTCTACTGGTTGTAAGTACTCCAATCCCATATCTGCAAGGGTGGTTGACATATCTGATTGAGACCAGCTTTTTATTGATAAAATGACGAAAAGAATAAGAATGTATTTTCTCATAGATTAAAGATAGTAAATTTGAATTTTGAAAAGTTTTCCTGTTTAACTTAACACAAAAAATAAATCCTTTCAGAATCAATTCTGGATATACTACCTTTGATTTCTGCTTGTTCTTGTTTATTTGCTACGGTTATCAAAATAGCTGTTTGCAAATTATCTACTCTAAGAAGATTATAGTCAGTGAGGATTACACCATAGATATCATTTCCTATCTTCTTAATATTGTTTGTAGTCCAAACAAATTTGATATTGTTCTTTAGAAAAAAATTTGCAACTGTTTTCCCTTTTTTGCCTGCACCAATTAGAATGAAGCTCTTATATTTAGGAAATTCTATCTTTCTAAAAAAATCCAATTTTAAATCTAAGAATCGATTGTCAGCATAGTTTGGATCATTTCGAGATGTACGACTTCCATGATCCCTCCATTGATGGACAATTTTGTCTGTTGATATTACTTTTATTCCATTCTCATACATTCTAAAACATAGATCATAATCCTCGGGATATGTTTCAGACTTGAATCCACCAATAGAATCAAAATGGTCCCTCCGCATCATCCATGCAGGAGAAGCGATTACACATTCTTTGTATATTGATTGAAAATGGTTGTTGTTCACACAAAGTTGATTGAGCCAAGTTTCATATGACTTATATCCATTTTTTACACCAGATGCACTGAAGTATTTCACATGACCCGTTGCGACGGTAGGTCTAGATTTATCAAATAGTAGTGAATATAGGGTTTCTAGTTTGTTTTCTGGCATTAAATCATCTGCATCCATCCGTGTGATATATTGTCCTGTGGAATGGTCGTATCCAGAGTTTAATGCATCTGTTATTCCTAAGCCAAGACTTTTAGAAGGTTTTATTCTCTTGTCTATTGCTGCATATGCATTTAATACTTGTTGAGTTGTATCATTGCTGTTATCATTGACCACAAGTAGTTCCCAATTATCATATGTTTGATTTATAATGGAATCAAGACATTCTTGAAGATATGGAATGCCATTTTTCACAGGCATGATAATACTTATAGTATCAGACATTTTAGAAGGGATAATTTACTGCTACTTGGAAATTACCAAATTTCTGTTTTTTGATTTCATGCCAGGTGTACCAATAGGAATCAGTTGCATCTATTAAGTAGGGGTCTCTTAATTTATAACCAAAATCAAATCGAATATTAAAGTACGTGAAATCAAATCTAAAACCATATCCAGCACTTACTGCAATTTGTTTAGTGAAGTCACTTGTTATATTCGCATCAGGTCTATCTGGATTCTCTTTAAGAGTCCAGACATTTCCAGCGTCGATAAACAGTGCCATTTCAAATATGTAGAATAAATCAAATCTATATTCTGCGTTGGCTTCAAGTTTAATATCTCCAGTTTGGTAGAAGGGTTGACCAATATCCTCAGGTTTAGGACTTAATATTGCTTCGGAATAGCCACCAGGCCCTAATTCTTTTTGATCCCATCCTCGTAGACTATTTGGTCCTCCGACACTAAATTGTTTAAAAAATGGTGCCGCAGTGCTTCCACCATAGGGGAGTATGACCCCAGCATATAATCTTGCGGCGAATGAATGTTTGTCTGAAAAATATTCATAGAATCTTGGATCTAGCTCTAATCTTGCATATTTAGCGAATTCAATATTATTGGTTAACCTCCAATCGCTATTATTACCAGATGCAAGATTATATAATTTATTGGCTAAGAAAGTCTCACCTCCACTTAGTTCGAAATTTGATATAAATGTAAAACTGTTGCCTTCGCTATTTACAGGTTTGGTGTAGATGTAGGTAACATCTCTAAAGAATATTCCAGTAAGCAGGTTATCGTCAAATGATCGTAATAGAAGCGAGTTATTCTTAACTCTATCTAAGAATGTTGGAGTGAGTTCGTAATCATTATATTCTAAGCCTAATTGCCTAATTACAAATCTTGAAGTCTTATTAGGTTTGAAGTCATAAGATAAACTGGCATTAAGTGAAGATCTACTATAATTATCGACTAGATTATTATAATTATATCCAGCTCTTACAGTCGTTGTTGTGTTTTCTTTAAAATTTTGATGAACGTTTTTACCAAATAATTTCATCGATGAAGATAATCCTAAAAGACTTTTTTGTTTTGGAATTTCTAAAGCGGCATTTATTCCTAACGACTGTGACCTGAAAATCGAGTTGTTAGAAATCGTGTCTATTTGAATCTCCATACCTAGTTCCGTGGAAAGTGTAAATTGCTCCGCTCCTCCTAAAAAGTTTCTGTTTTTTAATTGATTACTTAATGATAGCCCAAAAACTTGATTACTCCCATTACTCGTCTGACTGGTGCTTGATATAAAGAAATCCCAACCAAAATCTGCGACCCATTTCTTTTGAAACGGGGTAAGTATTATGTCGTAATTTATTATCGAATCATGTGCTGCATCAAGTTTTGCGTTCAAAGTCACAAATCTATATGTTCCTAATTCTGAAAGTTTCCGTCTTGTTTTCGATCTAGCTTCACGATTATATGTCGCTCCTGGTTCTAGAAATATAGCATTGTCAAGAGAGCTAGGCTTGACCAAGAACTCTTCAGCTTGACCGTGATATATTCTATTTCTGAATACTCCCGTATTTAGCTTGTCTAGTACCTGATCTTTATGGAAATCGGTAAAAACGTTTATTTCACCAATCGTATATTTTTGATGGGTTGAATCTGGTAAAGGAGGCAGTAGCTCTAGAAAGATATCTACAGAATGATTATTGAGAGAGCTGTCCCCTTTAATACTAAGGAAATTCGTTGCAAAATTTGCATATCCTCTATTTTGAAGCGCAAGAGACATCCTTGTCAATTCCAAATCAAATGCTCCAGCATCGATATAATCTCCTTTATCGATCAATGCATTTGGTCGTATTTTTTCTAGAATGTTTAATGCTTCTTTATCTTTACCGAAATATTCAATCGAATTAATCTTATATCTCTTTTTGGGATCTATTGTATAAGTAACTTTTGTTTTCTTATTTTCTGTTACAGAATCATATTCCACTTCTGCATCATAAAATCCTTTCTTATTTATCAGATAATTTTTGATTGAATAGGCAGTTTCGTAAGATTTGGACTCATCATAGATAGATGGTTCTTGACTGATATAGTTGATTAGAAATCTATTGTACCAAGATGAATCTCCTGGTGCACTATTTTTATAATGGATATATTCTCTTGGCAAAAAGAAAAACCAGTTTGTATTTGGTTCTTGATTTATAAGATTGTTTATGCTCGTATTGAATAGATATTTATTCTCTATTTCCTCTTCTGTAACGATCTCAATATTATTTTCTTCGAGAAGCGTTTCGCCTTCACTGAGGTATTTAGTACTATTACATGCAGAAATCATGACCGTGACCATAACTACACATAAAAACCAAAACCTTTCCTTGCTATTTTGAATGGTCATACTACCTTTACCAAAAATATACTTTGTGATCACTAACAATCAGATAAAATTCGTCAAATCTCTTCATCAGAGTAAGTTCCGACAAAAGTATAATAATTTCGTCGCTGAAGGAGATAAAATAGCACAAGAAATATTACAATTTTCTACTTATAAAATCGTCCATATTTTTGCAACTAACAATTGGATCGAAAACAACGACCAATTACTTAAATCTTACGCCTCTGTTATTATAGAGATTCATCCAGTGAATATGTCTAAAATATCAACATTAAAAACGAATTCACCAGTATTGATAGTATTGGAGAAGAAGTCAGAAATTGTAGATTATGCGAAATTTAACAATGGGCACGCCATATATTTGGATGATGTGCAAGATCCAGGGAATCTTGGTACGATTATTAGAATCGCTGATTGGTTTGGAATAAATTCTATAATAAGAAGTAGAGGATGTGCAGATTTTTATAATCCGAAAGTTATTCAATCTACAATGGGCAGTTTTTTGAACGTATCTCTATCAACCTCTGAATTTAATCAACTGAAATTGTCAAAACACAAAACGGTAGGAGCGGTAATGCATGGGGAATCGCTCTCAGAATTTAACTGGCCAGAGCAAACAATGCTTATTATGGGCAATGAAGGAAAAGGCATATCTGCGGCAATCCATCAAGAAATAGATCATCATATAACCATTCCAGGAAGCGATAATAGGGTAGCGGACTCACTCAATGTAGGTATGGCTACAGGAATATTATGTGGTTCTTTATTTAATAATTGAAATAATTTTTCAGATTTTTAGTCTAAGCAGGTAAATCATTTTTATTCTTAAATGCCTCTCTAATAAATAATACACCAGCGAGCAGAGCTAGAATAGCTGGTATCAAATCTAGCCATGTATAGTCACTGTAATCAATGTTTAGAAAATTAAATGCAGCAGTTAATAGAAACAATACACCAGCAACAGAATTTGGATTCAATAATTTATTCACTCGGATACGTTTAAAAGCTGAAAAGAATACCTATTAGTGTCGCAGAAAGTAATGATGCTAGTGTTCCTCCTAATAAAGCTTTCAAACCAAACTCAGATAAAGTCTTTCTCTGTCCCGGAGCTAAGAATCCAATTCCGCCAATTTGAATTCCGATAGAGGCAAAATTGGCAAAGCCGCATAGCATATATGTAGCCATTATGATACTTTTTTCATTGGCTAAATGAAGTGCGTTTTCTGGATTCTTAAGATCTGCGAGCTGTATATAACCAACGAATTCAGAAGCTGCGAGCTTAATTCCTAATAATTGGCCCATAAGTGTAGTGTCTTCAGAAGCTACGCCGATCAACCACATCAAAGGTGCAAATATATACCCAAGGATAAACTCTAAAGAAAGTGATTTATACGGGGTGTTCAAAGAAATCAATTCGTTAAGTGAAGTAATATCGCCAACCCATCCCAGTAATCCGTTAAACATTGCAATAAATGCTACAAAAACCAATAACATTGCTCCAACATTTGCAGCAAGCTTTAAGCCTTCTGTAGTTCCTGTAGATATTGCATCCAGAATATTTGAGCCTATTTTTTCTGTACTTACTTGTACATTTGTATCAATTTTTTCTGTCTCAGGAAATAACATTTTTGACATGACAATTGCACCTGGTGCGGCCATAACAGATGCTGCTAACAAGTGCTTTGCAAATTTCAATCTTAATATTGGATCATCACCTCCTAAGAAGCCAATGTAAGCGGCTAATACTCCACCAGCTACTGTAGCCATTCCTCCAATCATCACTAAAAGTATCTCAGATTTTGTCATTTTCTCGAGATATGGTTTGATCATCAGTGGTGCCTCTGTTTGACCTAAAAAGATATTCCCAGCTACACTAAGACTCTCCGCTCCAGATATTTTCAAAACCTTTGTCATTACTTTTGCTAAAACACTTATTACTTTTTGGATAATGCCTAAATAAAATAAAACAGAAGTAAGTGCAGAGAAGAAAATAATTGTAGGCAATACTTGAAATGCGAAAATGTAACCAAAAGAATTTGCATCCAAAAGGTCACCCATTAAAAATGTACTGCCAACAAGAGTATAATCAAGAATATTTGTGAATATCTTCCCACCATAATCAAAAATACCACCAATGAATGAAAGATCAATCCTTCTATCACCTATGTTAAATCCAATATCGGAACCTTTTAATATTCCTACGGCAAGAATAAATTGAACCAATAAGCCGTAACCTACTGTTTTCCAGTTGATCGCTTTTCTATTACTACTAAACAAATATGCAATTGCAAGAAGCACTACCATGCCTAATGCTCCTCTTGCTATTGATACAAATACATCCATTGGGTTAGATTTAATTCTTTATCTGACCCAAAGTAAGTTATTTTTTAGAGTAATTAGAAATATACTGTTCTTAGTATAAAGGACTACTTGTAATTTGATAAAAATCGTATTATTGTATTTTCAAAAATCAAAATTGTACAAACTCATATAATATGCTCGTAATTGGGATTTCAGGTGGCAGTGGTTCAGGTAAGACTTCTTTTATCAGAGACATAAAGAAGCAGTTTGCTGATAGTGAAATTACGTTGCTTTCTCAAGATGAGTATTATAGGCCAAGGGAAGAACAAGTAACAGATGCAAAAGGATTTAAGAACTTTGATCTTCCGAGTTCTATCGATCTTGATAATTTTCTAAGCGATATTAAAAAATTAAAAAGTGGACAAACTGTAGAAAGACTTGAATACACCTTTAATAACGAAAATAAAGATGCAGAAATGCTTGAGTTTAAGCCAACGAATATTTTAATTGTCGAAGGCTTATTTATTTTTCATCATGAAGAGATAAGAAATCTTCTAGATTTTAAAATCATGATATATGCAAGTAGTGCACTGACCGTTATTAGACGGATACATAGAGATAGGATAGAAAGGAATTATCCACTAGAAGATGTGCTATATAGATATGAACATCATGTGCTACCTGCATTCGAAAAGTATATAGAACCTTATATTGATGAAGTAGATATGGTAGTAAATAATAATAAAAACTATCACAATGCACTTAACATGTTTGCTAGCTATTTGAAAACATTGGTATGATATTCTTTTATGTTTGAAAATCAATTGTAAAACTAATTATAACTTCTAAAGAGTAATAAAACTAATTCTAAGCTATTTGCGTTCTCCATTCTGACAGAAAGGTCTTAGGCTTTTTCGCATAATTAAAACATTGAATTTGGATAACTTATTAAGTGATCTAGTCGTTATTGAATTGGCTTCTGTCTTGGCTGGTCCTCTAGCTGGGAGTTTTTTGTCAGAATTAGGAGCGAGAGTAATTAAAGTAGAAAATAGTAATATAGGTGGTGATGTGACCCGACAATGGAAACATCCGTCTGAAGATTCAGAGAATAGTATAAGCGCTTATTATGCTAGTGCGAATACTGGAAAAGAAGTAATCTTTTTGGATCTTCAGAATGAAACGGATTATCAAAAGATTATAAATCTCATCTCTAGAGCGGATGTCGTTATATCTAATTTCCAAAAATTGACAGCGGAGAAACTAAAAGTAGATTATCCAACCGTAAAACAAATAAATCAAAAAATAATATTCGCCCAATTAGTTGCATACAGTTATGACGATCCAAGACCTGGATATGATTTAATAATGCAGGCGGAAACAGGTTACATATCCATGAATGGAACAAAAGAAGGAGGAATAGCGAAATTGCCTGTAGCGTTGATAGATGTAATAGCTGGACACCAATTAAAAGAAGCAATATTATTAGGTCTAATAACTAAATTGAAATCAGGAAAAGGATCTTATGCTGAAGTATCGTTGTATAAATCTGGCATTAGTTCCTTGGCAAATCAAGCATCAAATTATTTGATGAATAACCATATTCCATCTCCGATGGGTACTTTACATCCAAATATTGCCCCTTATGGTGATATTGTGACCACTAATGATGATTATTTGGTCATTTTAGGCGTCGGATCGGACAAACAGTTTGAAAAACTAGGGAAAACCCTTAACTTAGGCGCAGATTTGCTACATACATTTAATCTTAATAAAGAAAGAGTAGTCAGAAGGAAGGAATTGATAACTTATTTACAAGCTACATGTAGAAGAATCAATTACCAAGAATTGGCTGCTCAACTAAGTATTGCAAAGATCCCCTTTTGTTTAGTATCAGACTTGAGTAAAGTTTTCACAACCCCACTTGCCATAGAAATGATTATTGATGAAACTATAGAAGGTCAACCCTCTTCTAAGGTTCGAAATGTTGCTTTTGATTTCAGAGTCAATTGATTACACATGGCTCTATTCTTTTATTAGTTTAGATCACTGATTGAACCTTAAGGCGAGTTTTCTAGTATAGTTTTTGTACTATTTAAAGCAATTAAACTGCATAATAAGATTTTGTGGTCTAAGTAATTGTTTTAAAGTATATTACGTATTACGTAAATTGTTAAAATAAAACAAATTGATTTGAAGAATATTACATTTTGTGTGTTTACCCTTTTCTTGATGAATTTATTTTCATCTAGTACAATGATAGGTCAAGATTTGCATTATTCGCAATTTTATAATTCTCCTCAGACTGCAAATCCAGCTCTGACAGGGATTTTTAAAGGCGACAGGAGGTTCATGGGTAATACTCGTGATCAATGGCGTTGGGTCCCTGTTCCTTGGTTTACTATGGGAGCGGCTTATGATCAGAAATTTTTACCTAAAAAGTCTGAAAAGTTTTTTTGGTCTGGAGGTATAAATTTTTTCCATGATAGACAAGGGGATTCTAAACTTAACCTTAGCACTTTGAATGTGTCAGGTAGCTATAGTAGAATACTGAATGCTCAGAATATACTTACTGGTGGTCTTACCTTAGGTTTTTCCTCTAGGGGATTTGCGCCAGATGATCTTACTTGGGATAAACAATGGGACGGAGTTACATTTAATTCTGGATTAGGTTCTGGCGAGAGTTTTAATACCGAGCGAATATATTTCTTAGAAACTGCCGCTGGGTTAAATTATAGATATCAGAGAAGCAGCCGTACAAAGATCGATCTAGGTGTAGGAGCTTTTCACTTCTTAAGACCAAGTGCTGGTTTCTACAACAACGAAGATCAAAAATTGCCTATTAATATAAATTTCACTGGAATTGCTTCACTATATCTTATTGATGCATTAGATATTCAATTGCATGCTTTACATCAAAGACAAAGTGAATATCGTGAAACTATTCTCGGAGGTCTTGCTAAAATTTATGTAAGCAAAAAAAGAGGGAAAGAAACACAATTACATGTTGGAATGGGTTACAGAACTTCTGGATCACTGATACCGACAATTGCAATAGAATACACACAATTTTATATCGGAGCAAATTATGATATAGATGGAACTGGCTTTAACACTATTGAAAATAGCCGAAGGGGTGCTTTAGAAATTCATTTTCGATATACGATCACAGATGTGAAGCCGTTGAAAGATTTTAAAGTTTGTCCAATATATTAATACCAAAAATGAATATGCACAATATGAAGAAGTATATATCCATATTAGTAGTCTTTACTTTCGCTGTTAGTTCAGTTTTGGGCCAAACACAAAAAGCTTTTCTTGAAGCTGCGGATAAAGCTTACGCAGAAAAAAATTATTACGGGGCCCTCAAATGGTATTCGGAAGCACTAGAGTTTGATGAAGATAATCCTGAGCTGATCTACAAAGTCGCAGAATCAGCTCGAAATTTTGAAGCTTACGATTTAGCAGCTGAGAAATATAAGATTATAGCTGATTCCTTAGGTGAAGATAAATTTCCTGAGGCTGCATACCACTTAGGTGAAATGTATCATAGACTAGGTAAATACAGTGATGCTAAACAGTATTATAATATGTACCTCTCTGAATATAGTAGTGCGGATTCTTTAAAGACTATAGCTGCAAATATTAAGCTAGAATCTATAGAGTTTGCACTGTCTCGACTTGACGATATTGATAAGAGTGCAGACTTGATTCAAATGGAATCTGAAGTAAATACTCCTTATTCTGAATTTGGAGCTGTGAAGAAAGATGATGTTCTATATTTCACTACAATGAAATACGCTGAAGTTGATTCTCCTGAATTTCCCGCAAGAAGTATCTCTAAGATTCATACATTAGAGGACGATGTTAACAGTGGGATAGAAGGAGATCTTAATGATTCGAATTTTTCAATTGCGCATTCTACATTCAATTCAGACGGTACAGTATTATACTATACTATCTGTGAATACATTAATGCAGAAGATTTAAGATGTGATATTTACAGTCGATTTGTGAATGAAGATGGAACATTTGGTGAAAAAGTAAAACTGCCATCTCCAATTAATATAGACTCTGTCACAAACACTCAACCACAAGTGTCATTTGATTCTACATTGATGAATGATGTATTGTATTTTGTTTCGGATAGAGTTGGAGGAAAAGGAGAGCTTGATATATATCGTACGGTTATTGGAAAGAATAATTCTTATGAAGACCCCAAAAATATGTCAGAATTCAATACAAAAGGCAATGATGTAACACCATTTTATCATGCATCAACAAAGACGATGTATTTTAGTTCCGATGGTAGACAAGGACTTGGGGGATACGATGTATATTCTGCTGAGCAGACAAAAGAAGGGTTTTTAGAACCCGCTCACATGAGAATTCCTATTAATAGTAGTTACCATGATTTATACTATGTTTTAGATGCAGATGGAGTTGAAGGATATTTTTCAACAAACCGTGAGGGGACTATGTACTTAGATCCTAGTCAGAAAGCTTGTTGCTTTGATATCTTTAAAGTGGAATATGACGAAATAATCTTGGACTTGAATGCATTGGTTTTTGATGATTTGACAAAAGAACCATTAGATGGTGCTACTGTTATGTTGATCGATGCA